>Ga0256407_10003004_pt1 | contig 30868 bp, 24 predicted proteins | sample RumenRJG_04DNA_FD_193489 | JGI IMG/M metagenome (GOLD analysis project Ga0256407, IMG submission 193489) | Bovine rumen microbial communities from Lethbridge, Alberta, Canada - RJG_04 | ecosystem: Host-associated > Mammals > Digestive system > Stomach > Rumen | place: Canada: Alberta...
CCTCACTCCGTGTCGAGGCACAAGCCTCAAACGTGAAGCATCCCCCCAGTTCTCGTTATCATGCGACAAACAAGGGGGTCAGTTTTCAAGTAGCGCTAGGGGGTCAATTCTCGGGTAGCGTGGGCAGGAGAAATGATGCTATCTTTGCACCAGAGAAAAGAAAACAAGTAAATACGAACAATAATAAAACAATAAGCATATGAAAACTTTGAATGTTACAGGTCTCAACCCATCAGAGAAAGTCGTCAACGGATTGGCACAGCTCTTGGCCGACTTCCAGGTACACTACACCAACCTGCGCAATCTCCATTGGAACGTGAAGGGTCACGGATTCTTTATCCTCCACGAGAAGTATGAGGGTCTCTACAACGACGCAGCCGAGAAGATTGATGAGATCGCAGAGCGTATGCTCCAGTTGGGCGCCACTCCCGAGCACCGCTTCTCGAAGTATCTGCAGTTGGCGCAAGTGAAGGAACTCGACGTAGTGGAATGCGGTCACGCCGGCATGAACTATGTACTCGACACGCTCAAACTCTTCATTGCTGAAGAGCGTCAGCTGCTCAAGTTTGCTTCTGAGAACGGCGACGAGGTCACAGTGGCCATGATGAGCGACTACTTGAAGGAGCAGGAGAAACTCGCTTGGATGCTGACCGCCTTCTCCTTCAAGCGTGAAGATGCCTGCCCGAAATAATTTAGCTTACTATTCTTCATAAAATCGCGGGGCCGTAACGTCTGAGCCCCAATCGAAAGACCGACAGCATAAGGATGTGTGGAGTGATTTCATGCATCCTTATCTTTTTGTTGATGCGGGCTTGCATGTGCGGGCCCATCGGCTTCCAGATGCGGGCCCACCGGCTTGCACATGCGGGCCGGCGGGCTTGCACTTGGCGGACGACATGAACTGATGATTTTCGAAACATGATCAGCCACAAACCGGAGCATTGAGGAAGGCAAAACAAAGGGCTGGATGCTAAGCGTGGCATCCAGCCCTCAAAAGATTCATTCCATCTGTACACAGGACGCTTTGATCCTGAAGAAATTCCCCCAAAATCGAAGTTTCTGAAAATATAGCTTTCGCCTCTCTACCCGTCAGCTAACGGACATCAGCTCTATCGGTAGTGGAGAAGGCGCGGAGCAATCCCCGGCAACCGTCTTCAATGAGATCGAGCGCCCAATCAAAATCCTTCGGGCCACCATAATAAGGGTCGGGCACACACTTTTCCCCTGCAAATGCAGAGAAGTAGTCGGCCATTTTTACGATATTTGCTTTTTCTTCCGCGCTGCGGGCTTTTCTCGCGACGGCTTGGTAGTTGTCGTCGTCCATCACGATGATGCGGTCAAAGCGGCTAAAATCGGCCTCTGCGTCGATTTGCCGGGCGCGATGGGTCAACCGGTAGCCACGGCGGAAGGCGTGGTCGCGCATACGCTTGTCGGCCAACTGTCCCACATGCCATGCACCGATGCCGGCCGAGTCGATGAAGAATCTCCCAGCGAGTCCTGCCTCATCTACCATCTGCTGCATGACAGCCTGGGCGGCTGGCGACCGGCAGATGTTGCCTAAACAGATGAAAAGGAGGGATATGCGTTTGTCGTTATTCATAAGAAAGATTTTTTAGGATTATTTTCGTTGTGATATTGTGAATAAATTCGTATGTTTGCATTGGATATGAAGAGAGTACATTTCACCCGCAAACTGCATTTCAGTCACAAGGAAGAAATCTGGAATGCCTCGTCGCATGGAGCCGGCATCTTGCTTGGCGTTGTGTTTGGCGTAGTCTTTCTGTTCTGGTGCTTCAAGTCGAAGGACGGCTGGGCAACGGCCGGTGTGATCCTTTACCTTTTTGGAATGCTGTGCTCCTATATTGCCTCGACGCTCTATCATGCCTTGCCCGCGTGGTCGGTGTGGAAAGAGCGGCTGCGCAAGTGGGATCACGCCGCCATCTACTGGCACATAGCCGGCAGCTACAGTCCGATCACGCTGATTTGTCTGCGCGATGCAGGTTTGTGGGGATGGGGTCTCTTCATTTTTGTGTGGCTCTGCGCCCTTGTGGGCACGGTGAAGAGTTTCGTGCATCTGCAATCGCATAGCAACCTGGAGACCTTGTGTTTCGTGGGCATGGGACTGTCGATCTTGGTGGCTCTGAAGCCCATGATCGACAATCTGCCTCCGGCTGCCTTCTACTGGATAATAGGAGAGGGCGCCGCTTATATCACCGGTGCCCTCTTCTACACGCTCCACCGCCGCAAATATATGCACACGGTGTTTCATTTCTTTGTACTCTTAGGGAGTGTCTGCCACATCATCGCGGTGTGGGACATTCTTTTAAAATTCATCATTCATAATTTTTCAAATTGCTGAGCCCCTTCCTTTTTTTGTTATTCCAAGGATACTTTGCCGATTGACAAAGGGTGTGCATAGCCATGATGAATGATGAATTACACGGGCAATTTCCACGTCACGCCATCCTTGGTGTCTTTCACCTCGAATCCGGCAGACTGGAGAGCGTTGCGGATCTTGTCGCTCACGGCCCATTCTTTGCGCTGCTTGGCCTCGTTGCGGAGCTCCAGCACGAGATCCACCACCTTGCCGAAAGCTTCCTCGCGTGAAGCGTCGCTGCCGCAATGCTCATTGCTGAGGCCTAACAGGTCGCAGGAGAAGAGGCGCATGGTGTCGCCCAACTTTTTCAAGTCGTCGGCAGAGATGTGAGCTTTGTGGTCGGTGAGCAGGTTGACGACATGGCAGGCGTCGAAGAGTGCGCTGATGACGAGCGGCGTGCAAAGGTCGTCGTTCATGGCATCGTAGCAACGCTGTGGCAGAGCCTCGACAAAAGCCTTTGTCTCAGCGTCCGACTCCTTTTCTGGCGTGACGCGCATCAGGTCGCTGATGCCGTCCATCAAGCGCTGATAGCCTTTTTCGGCCGCCTTGAGGGCGTCGTTGCTGAAGTCTACCGTGCTGCGGTAGTGGGCTGAAAGGATGAAGAAGCGTATCGTCATGGGCGAATAGGCCTGGTCGAGCGTCTCGTGCTTGCCGGTGAAGAACTGCTCCAGGGTGATGAAGTTGCCCAGGCTCTTACCCATCTTCTGCCCGTTGATGGTGATCATGTTGTTGTGCATCCAGTAGTGCACCATTTGATCACCCTGGCTGGCAACGGCCTGTGCGATCTCGCATTCGTGGTGGGGGAAGATAAGATCCATGCCACCACCGTGGATGTCGAAGTGGTTGCCGAGATACTTGCGCGACATGGCCGTGCACTCGCAGTGCCATCCCGGGAAGCCGTTGGAGACGAACTCGCGGTAGTGGGGCTGTCCGTTGGCCTCTGTCCCGTCTTTATATTTGAAGTCGATGTGCCAGCGCATGATGTGTTCGGGCTGGGCTTTCTTCCAAAGTGCGAAGTCGGCCTGGTGGCGCTTCTCGCCTACGCCGGCCAGCTCACGCGAATTGTTGATGATGTCTTCCAGATTGCGATGGGAGAGAATACCGTAATGATGGTCTTTGTTGTATTTCTCCACGTCGAAGTAGATGGACCCGTTGCTCTCGTAGGCATAGCCGTTGTTGAGAATTTCTTCTACCATCTCGGCCTGCTCAATGATGTGGCCGGTGGCGTGAGGCTCTATCGACGGCGGGAGCACGTTGAGCATTTCCATGGCCTTGTGGTAGCGGTTGGTGTAGTATTGTGCCACCTCCATGGGCTCTAACTGTTCCAATCGGGCTTTCTTCTCGATCTTGTCGTCGCCCTCATCGGCATCGTGCTCCAGGTGGCCTACGTCGGTGATGTTGCGCACGTAGCGCACCTTGTAGCCTAAGTGGGTGAGATAACGGAAAAGCACGTCGAAGGTGATGGCGGGCCGGGCGTGGCCTAAATGTGGGTCGCCGTAGACAGTGGGGCCGCAGACGTACATGCCCACGTGGGGGGCGTTGAGCGGCTTAAAGAGTTCTTTCTGCCGCGTCAGGGTATTGTAAATCAAGAGGTCTTGTTTCATATTCCAAGAATTGTTTGTATCGTTATGCAAAGGTAGCGGTTTTTTGCCATTCAAGCAAGAATAATCGCTTTTTGTTGGTCATGACGGCACTACTTGGCCTGTTGCCCCCTGAGTGTCTCGTGCTGTCTGGCCTAACGGTCGCGTTTTTCTCATCATGCTTTCAGGAAGGTGACACCATCGTGGCCGTGGTCATTGTCTGACACCTTTCATGCTCAGCGCGATGCGGTGGCGGCGATGGTCAACCTCCACCACCCGCACACGGACGTGCTGGTGGAGATGAACCGCCTCGTTGGGGTCGTGGATGAAATGGTCGGACAACTGTGAGATGTGTACCAGTCCGTCGTGGTGCACGCCAATGTCAACGAAGGCGCCGAAATTGGTGATGTTGGTGACGATGCCAGGGAGTTCCATTCCCGCTATGAGATCGTCGGGTGTCTTCACATTGGGATCAAACTCGAAAGTTTCTATCTTGTCGCGCGGGTCGCGGCCCGGCTTTTCCAGTTCCTTCATGATGTCGCGCAGGGTGGGGAGGCCCACTTCGCCCGACACGTAGCGGTCGAGTACGATCTGCTTTCTGCGCTCAGGATTGCTCATCAGTTCGCTGACGGTGCATCCGCAGTCGGCCGCCATGCGTTCCACGATCTTATAGCTCTCGGGATGAACCGCGCTGGCATCGAGCGGATTCTTCGCGCCCGGGATGCGCAGGAAACCGGCACACTGGGTGAAGGCGGCCGGACCGAGACGCGGCACCTTCTTGAGTTGGGCTCGGGAAGTGAACGCACCGTTGGCCGTGCGGTAGTCAACGATGTTCTTGGCCAGTGAAGGGCCGAGTCCGCTCACGTAGGTGAGCAGGTGACGGCTTGCCGTATTGACATTGACGCCCACCGTGTTGACACAGAGCTCCACCGTCTGGTCGAGAGAATTCTTCAGTTTCGTCTGGTCTACGTCGTGCTGGTATTGTCCCACACCGATGCTCTTGGGGTCGATCTTCACCAGTTCGGCCAAGGGATCCATCAGCCGTCGTCCGATGCTCACCGCGCCACGTACCGTCACGTCCTCGCCCGGAAACTCCTCGCGTGCGGTCTCGGAGGCCGAGTAGATGCTTGCCCCGTCCTCGCTCACCACGTAGGTGGGGATGTCCTTGATTTGGCGCAGGATGTCGGTGGTCTCGCGTGAGGCTGTCCCGTTGCCCACGGCTATGGCCTCAATGGAAAACCGCTTAGCGATGTCAGCAAAGCGGTGAAGTGGATCTTTCGCCTTGTCGCCCACGGCAAACACCACCGTGTGGTAGAGCAGGGCGCCTTGGGCGTCGAGCACCACCACCTTGCATCCCGTGCGGATTCCGGGATCGACCCCCATCACGCGCTTTTGGCCCAATGGGGCAGCCAAGAGCAGTTGGCGCAGGTTCTCGCGAAACACGCGGATGGCCTCGTCGTCGGCCTTCTCCTTGCTGAGGGAGGCAAACTCATTCTCCATCGAGGGGCGGATGAGGCGCGAGTAGCCGTCGGTGACGGCCTCCTCCATCAGCTGCTGGCAGGGGCCACGGCCCCGCACAAACTGCCGCAGGAGCCGGCTTTGGCACTCCTCGTCGTCGGCTGTGATGCTCACCTTGAGGAATCCCTCAGCCTCGCCGCGGCGCATGGCCAACAGACGGTGGGAGGAACAGCGGCGCAGCTCCTCGCTGAAATCGAAGTAGTCGGAATATTTCTGTGCGCCTTCCTCTTCGGCTTTTTTCTTCACCACGTGACTCTCGATCACCGCTCCCCGGCGATAGACAGCGCGCACCTTCTGGCGAGCCTGCTCGTCCTCACTCACCTCCTCGGCGATGATGTCCTTGGCACCTTGCAGTGCCTCTTCTGTTGTGGCCACGTCCTTGCCGACAAATCGCTTTGCGGCAAACGCCGGATCTTGTTCGCGTTGAAGCATGATGAGCGTGGCCAGCGGTTCCAGTCCCTTCTCGCGGGCCACCTGGGCTCGCGTGCGGCGTTTGGGTTTGAATGGCAGATAGATATCCTCTATCTCCGTGGCATCCCAACTTGCCTCAATGCGTTGGCGCAGGGAGTCGGTGAGTTTGCCTTGGTCGTTGATGGTTTTTAGAATGGTGTCCTTGCGCTTGCGCAGTTCTGTGAGCTTGCCATTCAAGTCGTTGATGGCGGCAATCTGCACTTCGTCAAGCCCTCCCGTATGTTCCTTGCGGTAACGGGCGATAAACGGAATGGTACAACCCTCGCCTAAAAGTCCGAGTGTCGCCTCCACTTGTCGAGATGGCAATTGCAGAGAAGTGGAGATATAAGAAGTAAATGGATTCATTGAAATGTTATAGAGTAGGGCACTATGCTTGATGAGTATGGTGAACGTGAAGCGGATAGTGCGCCAATAAATACTTTCTTCCAAAGCGGTGTCGGCCTGTCAGACCAAGTGCCGCGATGATGACCTATTCATTAAAGTATGAACTGTGAATTGGGAATTATACATTCATTCAGCTTCTCCCTGTCACGATGCGTTTGATGTCGTTGAGTTTGTTGAGTGCCTCAACGGGTGTGAGGTTGTTGATGTCGAGGCCAATAATCTCGTCTCGTATCTGTCGCAGTACAGGATCGTCGAGTTGGAAAAAGCTGAGTTCCACCCCGTCTTCGTGTTTGGCCAGGCGCTCTGCCGTGGATGGCTTGCCGGCCTGGCCCACGCCCTCGTTGTCCTTCTCCAATTCTTTCAGAATAACGTTGGCACGCTTCACGATACTGCGCGGCATACCGGCGATTTCAGCCACATGTATACCGAAGCTGTGCTCAGAGCCGCCGCGTTCCAGTTTGCGCAGGAAGATCACCTTGCCGTCGACCTCCCTCACGCTCACGTTGTAGTTTTTGATGCGTGGGAAATTCTTTTCCATCTCGTTGAGCTCGTGATAGTGAGTGGCGAAGAGCGTGCGTCCCTGTGCCTTGGGATTCTCGTGCAGATACTCCACAATGGCCCATGCGATGCTGATGCCGTCGTAGGTACTGGTGCCGCGTCCAAGTTCATCGAAGAGGATGAGCGAGTGTGGGGTGACGTTGTTGAGGATGTCGGCTGCCTCGGTCATTTCCACCATGAACGTAGACTCGCCCAATGAGATATTGTCGGAGGCTCCCACACGGGTGAAGATTTTGTCTACGATGCCCACTTTGGCACTCTCCGCCGGTACGAAACAGCCTATTTGAGCCATCAGTACAATCAGTGCGGTCTGGCGCAGCAAAGCCGATTTACCCGCCATATTTGGACCCGTGATCATCATGATCTGTTGCGTTTCGGTGTCGAGAAATACGTCGTTGGGAATATAGCGCTCGCCCAAGGGCAGCTGTGTCTCGATGACGGGGTGGCGGCCCTGCTTGATGTCGAGCACATCGTCGGTCGCGATGACAGGGCGCACGTAACAATTCTGCTCACTCACCTTGGCAAAGCTCAATAGGCAATCGATGTGGGCCAGTATGTTGGCATTGATTTGTATTTGGGGAATATACTCCTGCATGGCATTGATGAGTTCCTGGAAGAGCCGTGCCTCTAATTCTAAGATCTTCTCGTCGGCCCCGAGTATTTTCTCCTCGTAGTCCTTTAGTTCGGGTGTGATGTAGCGCTCGGCCTGCACAAGTGTCTGCTTGCGGATCCACTCCTGCGGCACCTTGTCCTTGAACGGATTGCGCACTTCGAGATAGTAGCCGAACACATTGTTGAATCCCACTTTCAAGGATGGTATTCCCGTGCGTTCGCTCTCGCGCTGCTGTATCTGCAGCAGATAGTCCTTGCCGTTGCGGGAGATGGATCTCAGGTCATCGAGTTCTTCGTTGTAGCCGTCGGCTATGACGTCGCCTTTGCTGATGAGCTGGGGTGGGTCGGGCTGGATCTCTTTCTCTATGCGGTCTTTCAGGCTCTCGCAGAGGTTGAGCTGTTCACCGATACGCTTGAGCGATTCGTTGTCGGCATAGAGGCAAGCGTTCTTCACGGGGCGGATGGCGTCGAGGGCGTTGCGCAACTGCACGATCTCGCGTGGGGACACGCGCCCCACAGCCACCTTAGAGACGATTCGTTCCAGGTCTCCCATGCGGTGGAGCTGTTCGTCGATGAGGTCGCGGAAGTCGGGCTTCTTGAAGAAATACTCCACCACGTCGAGTCTTTGATTGATCTTGCGAGTGTCTTTCAGCGGAAATACCATCCACCTGCGCAACATTCGGCCTCCCATAGGCGTCACGGTCAGGTCTATGACATCAAGCAGACTCTTTCCGTCTTCCTGCATGGGCTGCAGCAGTTCCAGTGAGCGGATGGTGAACTTGTCGAGCCTTACGTAACGTTCCTCGTCGATTCGCGCGAGAGAAGTAATATGGTTGATGTGGGTGTGCTGGGTAATCTCAAGGTATTGCATGATGGCCCCCGCAGCTATGATGCCGTTTTTGAGGTGCTCAACACCAAATCCTTTGAGGTTCTTTGTCCCGAAATGGTGGAGCAGTTTTTGGCGTGCCGTCTGTTCGGTGAACACCCAATCGTCGAGTTCAAACACACAGTATTTGGTGCCGAAGTGCTCTTCGAAGTCTTTTTTCCTGTTTCTGTCGAACAGTACTTCCTTTGGTGAAAAGTTGCCGAGCAGTTTCTCCACGTAGTCCACTGAGCCTTCGTCGGTGAGAAACTCACCGGTGGAGATATCGAGGAAGCTAACTCCACAAGCACTTTTTCCGAAGTGAATGGCTGCGAGGAAGTTGTTTTCCTTGTAGTTGAGCACATTGTCGCCCATGGCCACACCAGGTGTGACGAGTTCGGTGATGCCTCGCTTCACCATTTTGTCCATCTCGGTGAGCCCCTTCTTCCCTTTAATGGCTGCCCGTTTCTTCTTGGGATCCTCCAATTGGTCGCAGATGGCCACACGTTTGCCGGCCCTGACGAGTTTGGGGAGATAGGTATCGAGGGCGTGGTGGGGGAATCCCGCCATAGCCACGTCGCCCGTACTGCCGCCGTTGTTGCGCTTGGTCAGGGTGATGCCGAGAATGCGTGAGGCCTCCACGGCGTCGTCGCCGTAGGTTTCATAAAAGTCTCCGCATCTGAAGAGCAGCAGAGCGTCGGGATGCTTGGTCTTCATGGAGAAGAACTGCCGCATCATCGGCGTCTGTGAAGGGTCTGATTTAGCCATTGTTTTCTTCTTGTTTTAATCGATTTGCAAAGATAACGATTTTTGTGGGAATGGCAAAATCCAAAAGGTTTTTGGGATTGTATTCAAATCGTCACACGGTCATCATCGTTTGTTTACATGCAGGGGTTATCTTTGCATTGTTACCGTATCAGATTCCTCTCGGAATGGGATACACAACGACAGATGCTTATGGACTTGATTGAAAAGGATGAATTTTGGAACAACGACAATGGCTCGTTCTGTTCTTTCTTAGCTTTTGTGGGTGCTGCTATTGCTTTGTGGTGCCACGTGTTATGGAGCTTCTACTTCGCCGCCACGTTCTGGGTTTTCAGTCTTGTGGTTCTTTCCGGCACGCTCATCAACGACATCCGCCAGTCGCACTATCGCCATTGCCTGAGCGATGCTGTCTGGCTCGCCGTCTGCCTGTTTGTAGGATTTCTCTGTGTGAGTGGCTACTACAGCGTGTTGGGGTGATGGAGTGGGGGATGGGCTGTCATTCACAGTCCCCCTCCAAGTTGAGAAACCACGGGTCACCTCATTTCGGTGGCCCGCACAGCGCCGTTGCTCTCCTCTATTCAGTCCCTCTCCCGTTGCTGTTGCGTGCGTCTTATGCGTTTCCTTTTCGTGCAAAGATAGCCAAAAAACAACAGAATCCAAAATTCTTATAAGATTTTTGGAATCGATTCCAAAAATCTTATAAGAATTTTGGATTTTGCTGTTGCCGCAAGGCTTTTCATTGATGGTTAGTGGCGAAGCCTCTCGCAAGCCAGCTTCCGAGAAAAAAGCGGTCTTCGTGCCTCAGGCTTGCATCACAGCAAGAAAAACCTTGAAACCTGGCCGGTGCGGTGTGAGACGCCCGTGAGGTCCGCAGTCCTATCGTTTCTTTGACAAGGTTCTCTACCTCTACTCGTAATTGGGTATATCCCGACTTTGGTGTGTCCTCTACATGATCTACAATCGAGTCGGTATCCTTAAACTTCTTATATAAAGTAACCAACGACCATGCCTCATCAAAAGACAACTTCTGTCCGTCCGATATCTTTTGTAAGATAGGGATGGAAGAGCTGAGATCGGATATTAGATATTCCATAATCATAGTCATTTGTTGCCTTTCAGTATTTTCAATGCCTTATCGGTCAACCGGTACTTCTGATAACGCGAAGTTGGCTTGTCGGGGATTGTGCGCTCGATGAGTCCAGATTCCAAAGCCGGAACGAGAATATCTCTTCTGTATTGTCGCTTTGATGTCTTCTTAGCTGTTTCCATTAAAGTCACAATGCCTAATTCGCCTTGCCCGCTCTTAGCAACACTCAACAACATCTGGGACACATCTCGGACGTGTCTGGGACATATCTGGGACACATCTCGGACAATTTTGTCCATGACAGCATCTTGATCTGAAATCTTATCTAATCTGTCATTCATGTCTTCACTCTCGCTCTCAGCCTTCTTGTATTTCATCGTCATACTCAGTACAGATCCATCAAATACCCATTGAGGTGTTGGACATCCATACTCCTTGCATGCAGCCAGCACTTTTTCTATGCCACGACCCCATGATTCTATGAAGCCTGCACGGAAGAATGCATTTGCAATATCAGGATTGTAAGGAATGCTGATGTGTTTGCCAAGCAGACTATTAGGCGCAACCGACAAACCCTGTGGAGTGTGTATAGTCGCTAACCCAAAACTGTGATTCAATGGATATTTTCCGTGGATTGGATATGTTGTTTCATTTCGTATAGTCCTGACTTCGCCAAAGAGTAAATGGTAATAGAAAATCATGGACAGGCTTACGCTCCATAGTAGCTCTGAGGCTCAACCAGTGGGATAGCCGTCGAGCTTGCTCGTAAGGCTATCCCACTGGTTGAGCCTCAGAGCTACGTGATAAAGCCTGTCCATGAAGAAAATTGCCTGGGCATAAAATTGCGCCAAAGGCGCATAAAATCAGCGCATCCTTGCATCTGCCCAAAAGCGGGGAATGCCTTGACTTGGAGCTTTCTGCCGTAGAATTTTATGCGCGTAAGCGCAATTTTACGCGATAGCGATTTTCGTCATGGGCAGGCTTGCCACCAAAGGTGTGGGTCTGAAGCGATGGGGAGGCCGTCGAGCTTGCTCGTAAGGCCACCCCATCGCTTCAGACCCATAGCCCCGGTAGGAGCGTAAGCCTGGACATGACCATTTTCCTTCCCCTTTTTTACATATAAACTTACCATGAATCCACGGAAAATATCCGCTGTGTCTGAATTTCTGTATAATGTGCCTTTCCGGCACGCTCATCAACGACATCCGCCAGTCGCACTATCGCCGTTGCCTGGGCGATGCTGTCTGGCTCGCCGTCTGCCTGTTTGTAGGATTTCTCTGTGTGGGTGGCTACTACAGTGTGTTGGGGTGATGGAGTGGGGGATGGGCTGTCATTCACAGCCCCCTCCACGTTGAGAAACCACGGGTCACCTCATTTAGGTGGCCCGCACAGCGCCGTTGCTCTCCTCTATGCAGTCCCTCTCCCGTTTCTGTTACGTGCGCCTTATGCGTTTCCTTTTCGTGAAAACCAGGCCGGTGCGGTGTGAGACGCCTGGGCAGCGTACCTCTCATCGCGGTCATGATCAGTGCGCCTCCAGCCAGTTCTTGCCCCAGCCGGCGTCGGCTACGAGGGGAACGCTAAGCTGGCAGGCTCCCTGCATCTCACTGATGACGATCTGCTCCACGCGTTCCTTCTCTTCGGGGAAAACGGAGAAGTTGAGTTCGTCGTGTACCTGCAGGATCATCTTCGAACGGATGCCTTCCTCTTCAAACCGCTCGTGGATGCGTATCATCGCAATCTTAATGATGTCGGCCTCTGTGCCCTGTATGGGGGCGTTGATGGCGTTGCGCTCGGCGAAGCCACGCACGGTGCCGTTCTTCGAGTTGATGTCGGGCAGATAGCGGCGACGGCCGAACATCGTCTCGGCGTAGCCCTTTTGGCGGGCTTTCTCAATCGCGTCGAGCATATACTCGTGTACCTTGGGGAAGGTCTTGAAGTAGTCGTCGATGAGTTGCCGTGCCTCTCCGTTGGCAATGCCCATGCGCTGTGCCAGTCCGAAGGCCGTGATGCCATAGATGATGCCAAAGTTGGCCTGCTTGGCCTTCTTGCGTTGTGCGTCGGTCACGCTGTCCAGGTCTATTTTCCATATCTTGGCCGCCGTTGCACGGTGAATGTCCTGCCCGGCGCAGAAGGCTCCTATCAGATGTTCGTCACCCGAGAGGTGGGCCATGATGCGCAGCTCGATCTGACTGTAGTCGGCGGAGAAGAAGAGACATCCTGGCTCCGGGACGAAGCACTTGCGTATCTCCTTTCCGTCGTCGGTGCGCACGGGGATGTTCTGCAGGTTGGGATCGCTCGACGACAGGCGGCCGGTGGCCGTCAGTGCCTGGTTGAATGAGGTGTGGATATGACCTGTCCGCTTGTTGATGAGCTTTGGCAGTGCGTCGACATACGTGCTGAGGAGTTTCTTCATGCCCCGGTAGTTGAGGATGTCCTGCACGATCGGTGCCTTGGTAGCCACACTTTGCAGCACTTCCTCCGAAGTGACATATTGTCCGGTGCGCGTTTTCTTAGGCTTTTCGAGGATGTGCATCTTGTCGGGCGCAAACAGGATGTCCCCCACTTGTTTGGGCGAAGAAATGTTGAATCGCTCACCAGCTTCCGTGTATACCCGCTGCTCATAGTCGTTCATGCGTTCGGTGAAAATTCTCGACGTTTCTTTCAGTGCCTCCGTGTCGATGCACACACCGTTCATTTCCATGTCGGCCAACACTGGCACGAGGGGCATCTCGATGTCTTCAAACAGTTTTGCACCTTCCACCTCCTTGAGCTTGGGCTGGAGAACATTTTTCAGTTTCAGGGTAACGTCGGCGTCTTCTGCTGCATACTCATAAATCTCCTCAGGCTTGAGGTCGGCCATATTCTTTTGGCCTTTCCCCTTCGGACCGATCAGTTCCTCTATATGTATGGTCTTGTAGTGGAGTAGTTGCTCGGCCATGTCGTCCATGTTGTGTTTCAATTCGGGCTGGATGATGTAATGGGCCAGCATAGTGTCCCACATCTTGCCGCCGATGCGCACGCCATAGTTGCAGAGTACCTCATAATCGTACTTGATATTCTGCCCGACTTTCAAGATGGAAGGCTCTTCATATAGCGATTTAAATATATTAACAATACGCAATGCTTTTTCACGGTCTTTGGGAATCGCCACATAAAACGCCTTATTTTCTTCCACCGAAAAGCTTAATCCCACCAGTTCGGCATCAATGGCATTCGTTGATGTGGTTTCCGTATCCAGACTGACAATTTGTTTTGTCATTAAAAAATCACATAGCTTTTGCGCATCTTCTTCTGTTTCAATCAGTTTGTATTCATGAGCGATGTCCATAAGGCTCTGAAAACTCTGATTTTTATCCTCTTCTTGAGAGTCGGCTGGAAATAGGGAGAAAATATCCGGCTCGTTGTTAACTTTATTTTGCGATTCGATAGGCTTGTTAACAAACTTCGATAAAAGGCGTTTAAACTCCAATTCTCCGAAGATTTTGGTCAGTTCGCTCTCGTCGGGGCTTTTCACTTTCATCTCGTCGAGTTTCAGTTCTATGGGAACGTCGGTACGGATGGTGGCCAGGAATTTTGACATCTTGATGTCGTCGACGGCTCCCTCCACTTTTTCCTTCATCTTTCCTTTGAGTTGGTCGGTATGTTGGAGTAGGGCATCGACGCTTCCGAACTCATTGATGAGTTTCACTGCCGTTTTCTCGCCCACTCCCGGACAGCCGGGGAAGTTGTCGGCAGAATCACCCATGAGGGCCAGTAGGTCGATCACCTGATCGGGGGTGCTGATGCCGTATTGGCTGGTCAGGGCTGTCTTGTCGATAACGTCGTAACCTCCGCCGTGCCGGGGTTTGTACATCATGACATTGTCGCTGACCAACTGGCCATAGTCTTTATCGGGAGTGAGCATGAAGGTTTTCACTCCCGCCTGTCCGGCTTTTGTAGCGAGGGTACCGATGACGTCGTCGGCCTCAAAGCCGTCGGCCTGGTAGACAGGTATGCGAAGCGCCTTGAGAATGTCCTTGATCCAGGGCACGCTCTGCTTGATATCCTCAGGAGTCTCGTCGCGCTGCGCCTTGTAGGCGGGGAACGCTTCGTGGCGGAATGTCTTGCCGTGGTCGAAGGCCACGCCTAAATACGTGGGCTTTTCCTTCTGCATGATTTCCTGAAGTGTGTTGCAAAATCCCATGATGGCAGAGGTGTTCATCCCTTTGGAGTTGAGGCTGGGATGTTTCAGAAATGCATAGTAGGAGCGGAATATCAGCGCGTAAGCGTCTATCAGAAAGAGTTTTTCCATAATTTATTTGTAATATTGGTGTAAAATTACTAAAAAAAAGCCACATATATCCGATTAATTCACTAATTTTGTAACAAATTTACTTTCGTCATGGATTATATCTCAGTCATCAAGCAACCCATAGAGTCAGAACTGGATGATTTTGTCCAGCTTTTCAACGAATCTTTGTCACACACCGATGGCCTTTTGCAGCAGGTGCTCGACCATATTCGCAAACGAGCTGGAAAGCGGATGCGTCCCATGCTGATTCTGCTGATGGCGAAAAACTTTGGCCGTGTCACGGATGCCACGCTGCATGCGGCCGTTGGTCTGGAACTGCTCCATACGGCCTCGCTGGTTCACGACGACGTGGTTGACGAAAGTAAGCAGCGTCGTGGCCAACTCTCTGTCAATGCGGAATACGACAATAAAGTGGCTGTACTTGTCGGCGATTATATCCTCTCGACGGCTCTGCTCTACGTGAGCCGTACCCACAGCGAAATTGTCGTGCGCTATCTCTCAGAACTGGGGCGCACGCTGAGCAACGGTGAGATTCTCCAGCTCTCCAATATCCAGAATGAGGAGATCTCTGAGCAGGCATATTATCGTGTGATTCAGCAGAAGACGGCCGCCCTCTTTGAGGCTTGTGCCTCCATCGGGGCCTTGTCGGCCGGTGCTTCTGAAGATGATATCCATCAGGCAAAGGTCTTCGGAAGCAATTTGGGGATGATCTTCCAGATTCGTGACGACATCTTTGATTACTACGACAACAGCGATATAGGGAAGCCCACCGGTAACGACATGACAGAGGGCAAGCTCACCCTTCCCGTTATCTATGCCCTCAATACCACCCGCGATGCTGACATGTTGGCCTTAGCCCGGAAGGTGAAGTCGGGAGATGTGAGCCGTGAGGAGATTGAGCGTTTGGTGGAATTCACCAAGCAAAACGGAGGCATTGAATATGCCGAAAAGAAAATGTGGGAGATCCATGCAGAGTCGGTGCATTTCCTTGAGTCAGAGGTGACGGATCCTGAGGTCCGTCGTTCCTTGCGAGGCTATTTAGACTATGTGATTGAGCGGACAAAGTAGGGTAACAGACATGTTGGGGCTTGCATCATCATACAGACAACGGCGGTTGACATCAACCGCCGTTGTCTGTATAGTGATGGGTAACCTTCCCTTGTCCTGCAAGTTACTCTTTATTAAGAAGGGCGCAGAGGTCGTCAGCCCTTGTCTGCCCCTAAAAATACTTCACTTCTTTCCCTACGATCTCGCTGATGAGCGTGTTGGTGAGACGGCTTGTGCCCAGGCGGAACCAATAGTTTGTGAGCCACTTCTCGCCACATACTTCTTTGAGAATGGTGTAGTAGGTGAGGGCATCCTTCACCGTATTGATGCCACCAGCGGGCTTCAGGCCGATCTGTATGCCCGTCTTATCGTAGTATTCCTTAATGGCCTGGCACATCACATACACGCTTTCGGGCGTGGCCCCGGACTTTTCCTTTCCTGTAGAAGTCTTGATGTAGTCGGCTCCTGCGTACATGCTCAGCAGGGCGGCTTTCTTCACGTTGGAGAGTGAGCCCAAGTCGCACACCTCAAGGATGACCTTCATGGGCACTTCCTCGCCGCACACCTGCTTGAGCTCGTTGATGTCGTCGCTGACGCCCTCATAGTCGCCACTGAGAAATTTGCCAACAGGCATTACGATATCCACGTTTGTGGCCCCGTCGGCCACTGCCAACTGGGTCTCGGCGACCTTCACCTCCATCCGGCTCTGTGAGCTCGGGAAGTTGCCACAGACATTCGTGATTTCTACACCGTCGACTTCAAGACTTTGCGAAATGAGCTCGGTGAAAACGGGGTAAGCGCAGACGGCCGCCACGTGGGGTAAGTCGGGGTAGTCGGAATCGAATTTGTTCACTTTTTCTACCATGGCGAGGATGCTCTCTTCTGTATCTGTGGTGTGCAGAGAGGTGAGTTCCACGCTGCCCAAGAGAAACTTCAATGTCTCTGGATTGTTGTTCTCCGGCAGTTTCTCCGTTACCAGTTTCTCCACAGTGGTCTTTACCTCAGCCTCGTCCACATCTGTGCTGTAGAGGCTTAAGGCCTGTTCGTATTTGCTCTCGGGTTGTTTCTGCTGCTTCTTTTGCTCATTCTCGTCGTGAATGACGATTTCCTTGATTTTTCCCATATCGAATATTATGCTTTTAGTTTTGGATTGTTTAAATGTCTTGTGGCGTCGCGTTTCGTTTTTTTCGCCATACTCTTCTTGAATTCTTCCGTGAGGTCTACTCCTGTTTGGTTGGCCAGGCAGATCAACACCCACAGCACGTCGGCCATCTCTTCGCCTAAGTTGGGCTTCTCGCCTGCCTTGAAACTTTGGTCGCCGTATTTGCGGGCGATGACCCGTGCCAGTTCTCCCACCTCTTCGGTGAGGCAGACCATATTGGTCAATTCTGAGAAATATCTCACGCCATATTGCTTAATCCATTGATCTACTTGCTTTTGCGCTTCTTTTATCGTCATTGTTCTCTGTGTTTTTTAGGGGTGCTGGTGCCATTGGGGTGAATGGTGTCGTGGGGGATGATGTTGTACTTATTCTTTATTTTTCGAGTCCATGCAGATCGTTACCGGACCGTCGTTGACCAGGGCAACCTTCATGTCGGCTCCGAACTGACCTGTGCCTACCGGCTTACCAAGAAATTTGCTCAGGCGTTCTACGAATGTCTCGTAGAGCGGAATCGCAGTGGCGTGTCCGGCAGCGCGAATCCAGCTTGGGCGGTTGCCTTTCTTGTAGCTGGCCATCAACGTGAATTGAGAGACTACGATGATGTCACCCCCAGCCTGAAGGATATCGATGTTCATCACGCCGTTATCATCGTCAAAGATACGCAGACCGATAATCTTCTTCACCAGCCAGTCTATGTCTTCCTCGGTGTCGGCTTCTTCTATACCCAACAGGATGAGATAACCCTTACCGATCTCAGACTTTACCATACCGCCAATTGTTACTGAAGCTTGGCTTACTCGTTGTATTACAATTCTCATGTTTGCAAAGTTAGCAAAAAAACAGGGATCAGCCGTGTTTTTCTGTCCTTATTTATCCTTGTCGGCCAAAAATACAGCGTTCCGGCACAGGCTTTTTATCCGCGCTACACTGTGATTTCCTCCCTGGTTAATTGTCTACTCATGCCGTCTCCCATATGGCGGCCCGCCGGCTTTCATTTGCCGGCCCGTGGGCTTTCATCTGCCGGCCCGTGGGGAGGCATATGGGGGACAGCGTGGAAAACCGGTTTTCCGGTAGTGCTTGTCTAAGAAAAGCCTGTCCTTAGCCTCCTCCTCTCAAGTTTATGTCTCGCTTTCTTTCTCCCAATACTTTATCAGGATATCCGTTTTCGACTCTCCGATCGCCTTCACCAGTTCGTCCCGGCTGGCTTCCTTCATTCGTTTCACACTCTTGAAAGCCTTCAGCAGAGCGTCCTTCGACTTGGGGCCAATACCTTTGATGTCGTCAAGCTCGCTGTGCAAAGCGTGCTTCGAGCGCTTGTCTCTATGAAATGTGATGGCATACCTATGCACCTCGTCCTGGATCTGTGTCAACACCTTGAAAAGTTCGCTCTTTACGTCCACGGCTACTGTCTTAGGTGGGAAGCCGAAGAGCAGTTCGTTGGTGCGGTGGCGGTCGTCTTTTGCCAGTCCGGCAATCGGAATCGGCAAGTGAAGCTCGCCTTCGGTGACTTCCCTCACCACATCCATCTGCCCTTTACCACCATCGGTGATGATGAGGTCGGGCAGAGGTTGCTTTTCCTCCACCATGCGGCTGTATCTTCGTCTGACCACCTCCTGCATGGACGCGTAGTCGTCGGGACCGACCACGGTTTTGATATTATATTTCCGATAGTCCTTCCTCGAAGGCTTCATACCTTTATATACGATGCAGCCGGCAACGGCGTCGGTGCCAGAGATGTTGCTGTTGTCGAAACATTCTATCTGGTAGGGCAGCTTCTCCATGCCCAAAAGCTGCTGCAACTCTTTCATCAGTCGTGTCTGCTTTTGTTCAGGATTCAATTTTTCGGCTTGTTTCAACCGGTCAAACTTATATTGCTTGCCATTCATCTGCGAAATTTCGAGCAGATGCTTCTTGTCGCCGCGTTGTGGGATAAAGAATTGAGCATCCTTGATCTTCCAATTCATCTCGAAGGGGACAATGATTTCCTTGGCCTCACTGTGGAAGCGTTCCCTGATTTCGGGTATGGCTAAGTTGAGCAAGTCCTCATCGCTCTCATTGAGCTTTCGTTTGTATTCGTAGGTAAAACTCTGGTTGACCGTGCCGTTTTTCACGTGGATATAGTTGATGTAAGCGTTCTTGTTGTTGTCGTCGTCTGTGATCGTGAACACATCCACATCGGTAATGGTGTGGCTGACCACCTCACTCTTCGACACAAATTCCTGCAGAAGGAGATACCGCTGTTTGAGCATTTCGGCTTCTTCAAACCTCAGTTCTTCGGCGCATTTCATCATTTTGTCGTAGATCCACTTGCTCAACTCCCTGGTGTTGCCCTTCAGAATCTCCTTGGCCTGACGAATATTCTCCTGGTAGTCGGCCCACGACTGCTTCCCAATACAACATCCTTCACAGTTGTGGATGTGGTATTCCAAGCAGGGCTTATAGCGTTTCAGTTTTACGCCCTCTTGGGTGATAGGAAGCTGGCACGACCGCGGTTTGTAGATCTTCTTGATCAGTTCAAGCACGTTATACATGGCCGTGATGTGGGGGAATGGCCCGTAGTAGGTGCCGTAGCGCCTGTTGATGTGCCTGGTCTTGAAAATACGGGGAAAAGTCTCATTGGTCACCACTATGCTGGGGTAGGTTTTGCCGTCCTTCAGCAAGACGTTATAGCGGGGGTTGTATTGTTTGATGAGAGAGTTCTCTAAAAGCAGCGCATCTTCTTCAGAGTTTACGACCGTGTAGGAGATGTCCCAAATTTTAGAAACCAGCACCTTTGTCTTGAATCTGTCCACCTCTTTGTGGAAATAAGAGCTGACCCTCCGCTTCAGGTTCTTGGCTTTGCCCACATAGATAATCACCCCGTCGCGGTCGTAGTATTGATAGGAGCCAGGTTGTTCCGGCATCGACAATACGATGTTCTTCAGTCTGGCCAGTCTTTTTTCGTTCTCTTCTTTATTCATTTGAATTCCTATATAGTTGTTTTTCAGTCTGTCCGCCTTCTGAAGTTTCACGTGAAACTTTAATCGGCCTTCAGTCCTTTTCTTACCCATCAAGTGTTGCGTGCGCCTCTCTGTTGCTTGTTTCTGCCTTGGCCGTCTTTCATACTCATTCTTGTTTCCGTTTGGCCGTGAAAGATCGAAACAGTCCCGCCGGTTCCTGCTCTGCCTCCTTTTTGCTCATAACCTTAAACGGATGTACAGAAGTTGCCGCCGCCGATTTCGCCGGGATCTGCTTTCCGCTACATCTTGTTTCAGCCTGTTTCCGAAAAACCCTAAATCTTGAACCTATCGTCCTGACTGCCGAAGTGTATAATGGCTAAGCTTTCATGGGGTCTACATTTTTATCCCCATCACCGTTTCGGATGTTTCGGGAAATGGCAGAATAAAGGGGTAGGGCAAAGTAGTCCCACCCCTTTATACGCTATAATTTGATAAGGGAAGTGATTTCTATATCCTGATCAAATATATCGCGCGCGTTCGGAAATTCGTGGTTCAGTTCGATGATGAAGTTCACGTAGATTTTCTTTGGATGAAACTTCTTAACGAGGTCGCAGGCCGCTTTCATCGTTCCGCCTGTTGCGAGCAGATCGTCGTGAAGCAGTACGATGTCGTCGCTTGTTATGGCGTCTTTATGAATCTCGATGGTGTCGGTCCCATACTCCTTTTGATAAGTCTGCTGCACGGTGTCGCAGGGAAGCTTGCCAGGCTTGCGGCACAATACGATGCCTGCGCCTAATCTTAGAGCTACTGCCGACGACATGACGAACCCCCGGCTCTCGATACCTACCACTTTGGTGATGCCTTTGTCCTTGTAGAGGTCGGTCATTTCATCGGTGATAATCTTGACGCAATCACCATTTTTAAATAGTGTCGTGACGTCTCTGAAGTTCACTCCCTTGATGGGCCAATCGGGTATTACCCGCAGGTTGGCCAATAGCGTTTCATTATTCATTTCTTGTTAAATGGTTTATGTCTAAGTGTTTCGATTTCAACGGATTAATCTTAAAGCTGTTTCACGTGGAACATTCTCGTTTCACGGATTGATCGGCAAGAACAGAGATTGAGCGAATGAGGTTTTTCAGCTTATCTCCCCATCAGCACAAGCAGCACGTTGATGTCGCTTGGGCTGACTCCGGGAATGCGGCTGGCCTGCCCCAAAGTATCGGGGTTGATGGCTTTGAGCTTCTGCCTGCATTCGGTAGAGAGTTCGTGAAGATCCTCGTAGTTGAAATGGCCCTTTATCTTGATGTCTTCCAGTCGGTGCATTTTCTCCGCCACGATGCGTTCGCGCTCTATATATCCTTTATATTTCATTTTGATCTCTGCTGCCTCCGCGATTTCTTCCTTGCGGTTTTTCGGCGCGTCCATCAGTTCTGCCAGTCCTGGGAAAATAGGTTTGAGCTTTTCCAACGACAATTGCGGGCGGCATACAAGTTCTGAAAGTTTGCAGCCGGTGCGGAGTGGGGTAGAGCCGAAACGCTCCAATGCATCGTTCACCTCCGAAGGCTTCACTGAAGTCTGCTGACAGAATTCAACGATGCGCCCGATGGCCGTTTCCTTCTCCTTCCACCAGTCGTAGCGTTCGCGCGTTGCCAGTCCCAATTGATAGCTTCTTTCGGTCAGCCGGGCATCGGCATCGTCTTGTCGAAGAAGAATACGATATTCAGCGCGCGACGTAAACATGCGGTAGGGTTCGTCAACACCGCAGGTGCAGAGGTCGTCGATGAGTACGCCAATATAGCTTTCGTCGCGTTTCATCACCAAGGGTTCGCTCCCGCCGCATTTCAAGGCTGCGTTGATTCCGGCCACAATTCCTTGGCCCGCTGCCTCCTCGTAGCCTGTAGTTCCGTTTACCTGCCCGGCGAAGAAAAGGCCCGGTACGACTTTCGACTCCAGACTGTGGTTGAGTTGCGTGGGATCGAAATAGTCGTATTCTATGGCATAGCCCGGGCGGTAGGCCACGGCGTCGCGCAGAGCCGGAATTTTGTGGATGGCGTCGAGCTGTACTTCGATGGGCATCGATGAGGAGAATCCGTTTAAGTACATCTCGTTGGTGTTTTCTCCTTCGGGCTCTATGAAGAGCGGGTGCTGGTCTTTGTCGGGAAAGGTGACGAGCTTGGTCTCGATGCTGGGGCAGTAGCGCGGGCCCGTAGACTGGATCTGTCCGTTGAAGAGCGGCGAGTCGGCCAGTCCGGAGCGCAGGGTGTCGTGAGCCTCCTTGTTGGTGTAGCAGGTCCAGCAGGGCAGTTGTTGCAATACCCTGTGGGGTCCCATGAAGGAGAATTGATGGAAATCGGCCTCGCCCGGTTGCTTCTCGGTGTCTTCAAAATGGATACTCCTGCGGTCGAGGCGCACGGGGGTGCCCGTTTTCATCCGGGCCGACCGGACGCCGTGGCGCGTGATGCTCTCCGTGAAGTGGGGTACGGCAGGTTCGGCACAACGTCCGCCAGGATACATGTGGCGGCCAATGTGGAGGAGTCCGTTGAGAAATGTGCCTGCGGTGACCACGACACACTTGGCACGGAACTCTACGCCCCAAATGGTGCGCACGCCCACGGCCTCGCCGTTCTCCACGAGAAGCTCGTCGGCCTGGTCCTGCCAGATGTTGAGGTTGTCCACACTGTCGAGCACGGTGCGCCACTGCCAGATGTACCTTCCGCGGTCGCACTGTGCGCGGGGTGACCACACGGCGGGTCCTTTGCCCCGGTTGAGCATACGGAACTGGATGGCCGTGGCATCGGTGACATGACCCATCTCGCCCCCGAGCGCATCGATCTCGCGCACGATCTGCCCCTTGGCGATACCGCCCACGGCCGGGTTGCACGACATCTGCGCAATCTTGTTCATGTCCATAGTGATGAGGCACGTCTTGGCCCCCATCCTCGCGGCGGCAGTAGCGGCTTCACAGCCGGCATGTCCGCCGCCAATCACAATAACATCGTAATGAAAATTCATTTTTGTCGTTTGCTTGTTTGCGACAAAAGTAAGAAAAATAATCGAATTTTATCTGTTTTACTTTGATTAATCATTAAATTGTCGTAATTTTGCAGTTGGTATGGGAAGCCCGAACTGAAGACCGCTTAAGTTGGTTGGGCTGTCCTGTTAGAATGATAATTGATACAAGGACAACTCGAAACAATTCATCAATTTAAATATCTAAATTCAATCATCTATGTGGTTAATCAATTCACCAATTGGTAGAAAGGTCGTGATGTCGGTAACCGGCATCTGCCTTATTCTATTTTTGACCTTCCACTGCTGCATGAATGTTGCCGCATTCTTTTCGGGGGATGCCTACAACACGATTTGCGCATTTTTGGGGGCAAACTGGTATGCTATTGCTGGCTCTATTGGCTTGGCAGTGCTGGCCGTGTGTCACATTGTCTTTGCCTTTATCCTGACAGCACAGAACCGTCGTGCCCGCGGTGAGCAGCGCTATGAGGTCACAAGTCGTCGCCCCGAGGTAAGCTGGGCGTCGCAGAACATGCTCGTTTTAGGTATCATCATCCTTTTGGGCATCGGACTGCATCTCTACAACTTCTGGTATCACATGCAGTTTGCTGAAATCGCCGGCATGGACGTGATGCCTGATCCTCAGGATGGTTTTGGCTGGATCAAGCTGACGTTTGCCAATCCTGTATTTTCAGTGCTGTATCTCGTATGGATCTGCGCCATCTGGTTCCACCTCTCTCACGGTTTTTGGAGCGCCATGCAGACATTAGGCTGGAGTGGCAAGATCTGGTTGAAGCGTTGGCAGTGCATCGGTCTGGTGTATGTCACCATCCTGATGGCTGTGTTTGCTTTCCTGGTGATTTCTTTCTGGCTCGGCTTTGCTCCCAGCATGTGCAATGCTTAAATCCGATTGATCCCTTTCATCATTTATCATTAGCGTCAATTAATTATGTCACAAATAGATTCTAAGATTCCTGAAGGCCCTTTAGCTGAAAAATGGACCAATTATAAAGCACATCAGAAGCTGGTGAACCCCGCCAACAAGCGCAAGCTCGACATCATTGTCGTGGGAACCGGTTTGGCCGGTGCCAGTGCCGCCGCCTCTTTGGGCGAGATGGGCTTCCACGTGATCAACTTCTGCATTCAGGACTCACCCCGCCGTGCGCACTCCATCGCCGCACAGGGTGGTATCAATGCAGCCAAAAACTACCAGAACGATGGCGACTCCGTCTACCGTCTGTTCTACGACACCATCAAGGGCGGCGACTACCGCGCCCGTGAGGCCAACGTCTACCGCTTGGCCGAGGTGAGCGCCAACATCATCGATCAGTGCGTGGCTCAGGGTGTGCCTTTCGCGCGTGAATATGGAGGTATGCTTGCCAACCGTTCCTTCGGCGGCGTGCAGGTCTGCCGTACGTTCTACGCCAAGGGTCAGACCGGTCAGCAGCTTCTGCTCGGTGCCTATTCCTCACTGATGAAGGAAGTGAACAACGGCACAGTGGAGCTTCACACCCGCACAGAGATGGAAGATGTGGTTGTTATCGACGGCCGTGCCCGCGGTATCATTGCCAAAAACCTCGTCACAGGCAAGCTGGAGCGCTATGGCGCACATGCCGTCTGCCTCGCTACGGGTGGCTATGGCAACACCTACTTCCTCTCCACCAACGCTATGGGCTGCAACTGCACCGCAGCTATGCAGGCCTATCGCAAGGGCGCTTATTTCGCCAATCCTGCTTTCGTGCAGATTCACCCCACGTGTATCCCCGTCCACGGCGACAAGCAGTCCAAACTGACACTGATGTCTGAGTCGCTGCGTAACGATGGTCGTATCTGGGTGCCCAAGAAGCTTGAGGATGCCAAGAAGCTGCAGCGTGGCGAGATCAAGGGCCGCGACATTCCCGAGGAGGATCGCGATTACTACTTGGAGCGCCGCTATCCCGCCTTCGGTAACCTCGTTCCCCGCGACGTGGCTTCGCGTGCCGCCAAGGAGCGTACCGACAAGGGCTTCGGCGTGAACAACACCGGACTTGCTGTGTTCCTCGACTTCTCCGATGCCTTCAAGCGTCTGGGCCGCGACGTTGTCGACCAGCGCTACGGCAACCTCTTCGATATGTATCAGGAGATCACCGACGTGGATCCCCACGACAACCCCATGATGATTTATCCTGCTATCCACTACACGATGGGTGGTCTGTGGGTAGACTATGAGTTGCAGACCTCTGTGAAGGGCCTCTTCGCACTGGGCGAGTGCAACTTCTCCGACCACGGTGCCAACCGTCTGGGTGCTTCCGCTCTGATGCAGGGCTTGAGCGACGGCTACTTCGTGATTCCCTACACCATGCAGAACTATCTCAGCGATCAGATCACGGTGCCCCACATCAAGACCGACGCTCCCGAGTTTGACGAGGCTGAGAAGAGTGTGCAGGCCGAGATCGACCGCATCTACAATATCAAGGGCGATGAGAGCGTCGACCATATCCACAAGAAACTCTATCACATCATGTGGAACAACGTGGGCATGGCCCGCTCTAAGGAGAGTCTGGAGCGTGCACTCAAAGAGCTCAAGGAACTGCGTAAGGAATTCAACGAGCATGTGCGTGTGCCCGGAAGCAAGGAAGGACTCAACGTGGAGCTCGACAAGGCTATCCATCTGCGCGACTTCATCACCATGGGTGAGTTGATTGCCTACGATGCATTGAACCGTAACGAGAGCTGCGGTGGTCACTTCCGTATCGAGAGCCAGACCGAGGAAGGCGAGGCCAAGCGTGATGATGAACACTACATGTACGTGGCTTGCTGGAAGTATAAGGGATCTGACGAGGTGGCTCCCGAGCTGCTCAAGGAAGACCTCAACTACCAGTATATCAAGGTTCAGACGCGTAACTATAAATCATAGTTTCTAAGTTAATAAGTCTTTGAGTTTTTTAGCTTCTGATTTGACTTGTCGCTGATATGAGTACGTATAAGGATCTGATAGTTTGGCAGAAGAGCATGGAACTGTCGAGGATGATTTATCGTCATTGCATGACATTTCCACGCGAAGAGACTTTCTGTCTCTCCAGTCAGATGAGGCGTGCCGCAGTTTCAATACCCTCCAACATCGCTGAAGGATATGGCAGAGATACTGATAACGAGAAAGTGCGTTTTATGTACATATCATTGGGATCGGCTCAAGAGTTGGATACCCAGTTGATATTGTCGCATGACTTTAAGTATATAGGAGATGACGACTATATAAAGACATCACAGCTGATAAATGAGGTTGAGAAGATGCTCTCGTCATTGAAATATACTTTGCGCTTTCCCAGATCTGCGAAGAAGTCAGAGATGAAGACATATTAAAAGCTCAAAAACTAATAAACTTCATCAACTCATAAACTTACAAAACAAAATGGACACAAACATATCATTCACATTGAAGTTTTGGCGTCAGAACGGCCCCACCGACAAAGGCCACTTCGACACCCACGAGATGCACGACATCCCAGGCGATACTTCATTCCTCGAAATGCTCGACATTCTCAACGAGGAGCTCATCGAGAGCGGTAAGGAGCCGTTTGTCTTCGACCACGACTGCCGCGAGGGTATCTGCGGTATGTGCTCTCTTTATATCAACGGCCATCCCCACGGTCCCGCACAGGGAGCCACAACCTGCCAGCTCTACATGCGCCGCTTCCACGACGGCGACGTCATCACCGTTGAGCCCTGGCGCTCGGCTGCCTTCCCCGTGATCAAGGACTGCATGGTCGACCGCTCGGCCTTCGACAAGATCATCGCTGCCGGTGGTTATACTTCTGTGCGCACTGGCCAGGCCCAGGATGCCAACGCCATCCTCATCCCTAAGCAGAACGCCGACGAGGCCATGGACTGCGCCACCTGCATCGGATGCGGAGCCTGTGTGGCAGCCTGCAAGAACGGCTCTGCCATGCTCTTCGTCTCCAGTAAGGTGAGCCAGCTCGCCCTGCTGCCCCAGGGCCGTCCCGAGGCTGCCAAGCGTGCCAAGGCCATGGTGGCCAAGATGGAGGAACTGGGCTTCGGAAACTGCACCAACACCCGCGCCTGCGAGGCTGAGTGCCCGAAGAATGAGAGCATCGCCAACATCGCCCGCCTCAACCGCGAGTTCATCAAGGCCAAGCTCAACGACTAATACTCGTATAATTGACTGATATACAACCGAATAATTAAAACTTTACCGCCACTCGGACAATTGTCCGAGTGGCGGTTTTTCGTTGCTTAGGAAGCCAAGCCCATGGATGCTCAACAGCTTGTTTCCCCTTGTTGGTTTCACGACCTGTTATTTCATGACTGGCCTAATGTCTCGTTGCGGCTCAGAAAGGCGGCTTCCATTTCTACGTTTCATCGTGTGTCATCCAAAAGGTGACGGGGGTATTGCCCTCGAGGCATAAGTTGGGGCGCAGACGCACGCAGCCCGTGAAAATGCACCCGATTCATTTAGCTGAAAACCTCATGTTTTTTGCTCTCCTTGGACTGTATTTGGAAAAAAATGTGTAAGTTTGCCACAACCAAACTAAACATAACAGAAGATGAAGACAGAAGGATTCCGTGTGAAAGAATACCATGGTCCGGTGAAACGTTATTGCCAGACCATGGAGTTGCGCGACGACAGCGAACTCATCAAGAAATACCGCCAGGCTCACAGCCGCGAGCATTTCTGGCCTGAGATAGAAGAGGGCATCAAGAGCGTGGGCATCTTGGAGATGGAAATCTATATTCTTGGTAACCGCCTTTTCATGATAGTCGAGACCCCACTCGATTTCGACTGGGACTCCGCCATGGCCCGCCTCGCCACCCTTCCCCGGCAGCAGGAGTGGGAGACGTTTGTCGCCGCCTTCCAGCAGTGCGCCGCCGATGCCACAAGCGACGAGAAGTGGCAGATGATGGATCGTATGTTCTATCTCTATTAACCGACACATGACCACAGAGGAATTCATCATTCAGCACCGCCGCGACGCAGTTGCCGATCTTGCCCTCCACGCCTCGCGGTGGCTCGGGGTAGACATGCCCTTTGCCCTTGAGCAGATCGACGGCTGGCAACGGGCCTGCCGCAAGCTCCCCACCTGGGCGGCCACCGAGGGCATTGTCTATCCGCCGCATTTGGCCATGGAGCAGTGCTCGTCGGAACAGACTGCACGCTACAAGGCGACGGTCATCTCGAGGCTGCTGCCCGTTGGAGGGTCATACGTGGACCTTACAGGCGGTCTGGGCGTGGATTTCTCCTTTGTGGCTCAATTGCCCACGCAGGCGAGTTTCGTTTACGTAGAGCGCCAAAAACGACTTTGTGAGGTGGCTGCTCACAATTTTGCCCTCTTGGGGCTGAGGGATGTGGAAGTTGACTGTGCCGACGGTGTGGATTATCTCCATTCTATGCCCTGTGCTTCCGTGGTGTTTCTCGACCCGGCACGGCGCGACGCTCATGGCGGCAAGACGGTGGCCATGGCCGACTGCCAGCCCGATGTGCTTCAATTGCGCGAAGAGCTTTTGAAGAAAGCCGATTTCGTGGTGCTGAAGCTTTCGCCCATGCTCGACTGGCATCAGGCGCTCCTTGAGTTGGGGCGTGATGTCGTTAGGGAGATTCATATCGTCTCAGTGGCCAATGAGTGTAAAGAACTGTTGTTTGTGTTGAGCCGGCAGGGTGGGGGAGAAACGTCTGCCCAGCCCCGCATTCTTTGTGTAGACGGCGATGAGGTGTTCGACACCACTGTTGATGCGCCGCAGCGTATTTTTAGCGGCAGTTCTTTGCCGGCTTATCTTTATGAGCCCAATGCCTCCATCATGAAGGCCGGCCGTTTCGGAGCTTTGTGTGCGTCAATGCCGGTAGACGCATTGGCTGCCAATTCTCATTTGTTTGTTTCCGACAGTTGGCTCCCCCACTTTCCCGGCCGCCGTTTTCATGTGAATGCAGAATGTGGCTTCGGCAAGCATGAGCTGCGCGCGCTTTCCGCGTTGCAACGGGCAAACATCACCGTGCGTAATTTTCCTATGAGCGTAGCCGATTTGCGGAAACGTCTTCGCCTCAAGGAGGGAGGGAGTGATTATCTCTTTGCCACGACACTTGCCGACGGGAAGCGTGTCGTCATCAGTTGTGGATTGGGCAATGGAAAATGAACAACCAGCCCTTTACGATTCTGTTGCAATCGAATCGATTGATGGCAACTTCCGTAGCTGCTATATTGCTTGAATTCCTGTGTAGAAACTCTCCTCAGGAAGGATCATGATGTGTTTTCAGATAAATTATTTTAGAATTCTCTTTGAGATGTCGCAAAAATTAATTAATTTTGCAGTCACAAAGCATTTCATCTATTTGGACTTGTAGCTCAGTTGGTTAGAGCAACAGACTCATAATCTGGAGGTCCTAGGTTCAAGCCCTAGCTGGTCCACACTGAATATCAAGCAGTTACGACGATTTCGTAACTGCTTTTTCATTTTAGGGTGACCCTCAGGTGACCTTTTTGAGCGAAAAGTGACCTTCGATTTCAGTTGAAAAGCAATGAAGTTTCCTGCGAGTTCATAGAGTCGTATTTAACATGTTGATCTTTTATAGCTCACAGGAAAGTTCACCATTCCGCAATTGTCTCCAGGTCAGTGCATACGCTTAGTAATTGCAGCCCACCAGAGTAGCTAAGTTATCATCGTCCAGTGTTTATAATTGAATTATATACTGAATTATATGCTTTGGTCTCCACTTGTTGGAAGTTAGTTCCTGTATAACCAAGCAATAAGAGCACATATAAATATGTTACGTCATGGAAGTGAACGTTTCCCTTATTCTATGTTACATAGACTTATCTGAAAATCATGAGGATAATAGAATCTTTTTGGTAAATTATTTATATTTCCTTGATAATTATAGTGAAGAATGTAAGCATCAGTTGTAATATAACTCACTTTCTCAAAAGAAAATGTTTTGATTTCCTTTCCATATGGCAATATCTTTTCTTTAATACACCTTAAGAGCATACTTTCATTATATACCTTGCTTAATAAATCCCCATTATATTTATTAATACGAATACATTTCTCATATTTTCTACAGATGTCAATACTTGCTTCACCGAAATCTAATGGACAGAGGAAAATCTCATCCATATATTTCATAGAATATTTCTTGCTTAAATCGGAAAGGACTGACCCCAACCCATTCAACATCTCCTCAAATGATAAATAAAGGTTATTATCAATTAATTCTTTTTCTCGATAATTAATTTGTATTGAAACAGGAAATTCTTTATAATTGACACTGACAGTGAGTATTAATCCTGTTGGTTTTCCTTCCTTATAAACACCATAAACATAATTAACCATCTTAGTAAGATTAACTAGTTTGTTTGGTAAATTAGGGCTCGTACTCTGAAAAGGGAAATAAGTGGAATCTATTTTTACAGATAAGATTCCATTTTCTTCATTTGGCGTCTGAGCGAAAGTGAACACGGCGATAAACAAAGAAAATATGAAGCTGATAAAGCGTTGATGATTTGGCATGTTGCTTGGTTTTTTATAAAAAACGGTTTTCCTTAATAATTATTGTGCAGAGCCGTATTCGACTCTGCACAAATTAGAAATTAATAATGTTTGTCACTAATGTTCCGTTAAAGTAGACTAATCGGTTTTTGAAATAATTGATATATAGCCTTTATGAGCATTTTATACTGCAAAGATTTGGATTCCGCATTTTTGCAGCCTTATCGATATATAAGTTAAGCATGCCTTCGCTAAACTCTGTTAATCATGTTCTACGATGCAGAGCAAAAAAGAAACTTTACATCTTTTGCGGATTACATGCATCTGACAGCTTAGGAAGTTACTAACCTTATAAAAACAGGTGCCGAATTGAACTATGAAAGGTTAAAACATTGCCTGAAAGTAAAGAAATTTTGCAGAGCGACGGAGGATGCCGTAGACATTCAAATCATCGCTATCATTGCTTACTATCTTGTAGCATTTGTATAGTACAACAAGCTCCTGCTTCGTACTACGTATGAGATTCTGAAAATCCTAAGAATCTTACATACAGGGTACCTCTAAGTGGTTGCTCCGAAAAGACTAATTTCAACGATGTTGCGCGCGCGAGTCGAGATGTGACCCCTTTGCTAATCTAAAAGTGACCCCCTTGCAGGTCACCTTTGCAAAGGTATAAAATTCATTTTACTTTCCATCTTTTTTCTGTAATTTTTGATTAAAATTC
>Ga0256407_10003005_pt1 | contig 30857 bp, 35 predicted proteins | sample RumenRJG_04DNA_FD_193489 | JGI IMG/M metagenome (GOLD analysis project Ga0256407, IMG submission 193489) | Bovine rumen microbial communities from Lethbridge, Alberta, Canada - RJG_04 | ecosystem: Host-associated > Mammals > Digestive system > Stomach > Rumen | place: Canada: Alberta...
TTAGAAATTGTTGTTGGTTTACAAATATCGATCATGGTCGCAGACATCGTCCATTAGAACTAATGACAATGGCTGATAACATAAAATTCAATAAAAAAATTAAAGAGTGCCCTTATCCTAAATATGATAACTATGACGCAATAGAAGTATGTGTAACAAATGGAATTCCATCAGATTATGATGGTGTAATGGGCGTTCCAATTTCTTTTCTTGATAAATATTGTCCTGAGCAATTTGAGATTATTAAATTTAGAAAAGGAAACGATGATAAGGACTTATCCGTAAATGGGAAATGCCCCTATTTCAGAATTCTTATAAGGAAAATACAATGAAAACAGAATTAAAAACCTATACTGTAAAAGAACTGTGTGAAGGCTTTGTGTATAACGAGCTTGAAGGTAAAGGTCTTTACGGACTCAACGGGAAGCTGACAATTCAGCCAGAATATCAGCGCAATTATATTTACGCTGACGGAAAGAAAGACGTTGCTGTAATAGACTCAATACTAAAAGGCTATCCTTTAGGATTGATTTATTTCAACAAAGTTGCTGATGATAAGTACGAAGTCTTGGATGGACAGCAACGAATCACTTCAATCGGTAGATACCTTACCAATAAGTTTGCCATTCAGCTAAATGGCATAGAACAAATATTTACTGGCTTAGCAGAAGATCTTCAAAATAAAATTCTTAATACGGAATTACTTGTATATATTTGTGAAGGCGAAGAAAGTGAAATTAAGCAATGGTTTGAGACAATCAATATCGCAGGTGTTCCTTTAAATAATCAGGAACTGCTAAATGCTATTTTCTCAGGGCCTTTTGTAACTGCAGCAAAGACTGTATTTAGTAATTCACAGAATACAAACATCAACAAATGGAGTGCATACATCAACGGAGATGTGTTGCGCCAGAAATATCTAGAAGTTGCTTTATCCTGGATCAGCTCAAAACATAATAAAACCATTGCTGAGTATATGAGTGACCACAGAAACGACACAGACATTCAGGAAATGCAACTCTACTTCAATACTGTCATTGAATGGATAAACAATACGTTTGATGACGTAACTTCTCAAATGAAAGGTTTAGAGTGGAACAGACTTTATGAAGAATATCATTCAAATCCATACAATAAAGCTGACCTTAACGCACTAGTTAAATCACTACTTTCTGATGAATTTGTAACTGATAAAAAAGGTGTATATGAATATGCACTAAGTGGTGAAAATCCAAATCTTGTAAAACTGCTTAATGTCCGTATTTTTGAAAAGAAAGACAAGCAAAAAGCATACGATAGACAGACTGCAGAGGCTAATTCTAAAGGTTGCTCAAATTGTCCTATGTGTGCTGCTGGTAATAACGCTAACAAAACCAAAATATGGAAAATATCTGAAATGGATGCTGACCATGTTACAGCCTGGTCTAAAGGCGGTGCAACAAATTTAGCCAATTGTGAAATGCTTTGCGTTACTCACAATAGAGCAAAAGGGAACAGATAGTGAATAATTGCTTACGACAGTACCTATAAGGCTTTAAATAAACTATCTCTCAATATCAGGAGCAGATTTTGTTTTCTTGCTAGAGTTTAACTCTTGAGACTTGTCTCCTTTCGCTGAAAGAGCCAATGCAGTTTTTTCTAGTACAGAATCAATACTCTTTACTAATGCATCTCTTTTATTAAGGAAAATCTCAGACTGGCTGTCTATTGGAAAATCAGCAGAGTAACGATCCATAAATGCGATTTGCTGTTGAGCATGTAGTGCTTTTGCCCTTTTTAAGGATGTTTCTCTTGTATTTAAAAGTTCTGAATATTCAGGAGAAAGGTAATTGGCAAAATTCATGTTGTGCAAAGATGCAATGATGCTATTTAAACTTCTATGAACAGAATCTAAAGGTAAGCCCTGAGCAAACTGTCTATCTACACCAGGTACTGCGGCCTGAATTTGAGGTATGTAACTTTCATAAGTTTTGTAGTTCGAACAAAACCGTTTAATCCCTTTTAAACAATCTATCTGCTTTGAATAGTTATTTAGAGCAGTTAGCTGTTGCGATCTTTGTCCGTTTTTCATGCACATCTCAAGGTAGCTACACAACCCCACCATATAGCAATCTAAATCAACTATTTTTCCTATATTGCTTTCTAGAGCTACATTTTTAAGCAATGTGTTTAATTGCTCACAACAATGATCAAAAACTTTAATACTTCTTGCATCCCTCTTTATGCAAAAGTCACTAAAAGCTCCAACACCATCACTAACCAAAGAAACCAACCGTTGTGATATTATTGGATCTAATTGCCCAAACGGAAAGTTTTGCTGTCTTGAAGAAAACCATTGATCTGAATCTATGTTGGATGTGTTAAAACTCATTAGGATACACCTTTTTGGCATCAGACAGGTTTAAGTATTTTATGGCGTTAAAACCACCTGCTATCTTTGAAGATATTGCAATAAAAGGTTCGACAGGTATTTGCATTAGCAACTGCAAAGCTTGTTCTTTTTTACCACTTTCAAAAATGGTGTATGCATCGTTTCGGATTTTTTCCTTCTCTTCTTCCGTCATTTCAATATCATACTTTTCTCTGCAAGCGTAATAATCCTCCCACTCTTCTTTTGTCATTTCTGGGAAGTCCCTATACTTTGGAGGATTTGGTAATTTCTCTGGTATTCTCATATTCACCTCAATGTTTGTGAGTCACACATCTACACATCTTCTTTGAGATTATAGAATAAATCTAACGATTCATATTTAGCTGTCTTTGATATTCATTCTGTCGCATCTGTTCTTCAGCCTCTCGTTCTGCCTGTTCACGTTGTTCACGCTGTTCAGTTGCTAGATCTGCAGAAATTCTATCTCTGATAGTCTGTTCAAGTCTCTCTTGAGCTAGTTCCTGTTCATAGATGTTCTTTGCCATCATAAGATCAGCACATCTTCCACTAGAAATGTATTCAAGAAACTTTCCGCAGGCATGGGCAGTGCAATACTTTTCACCTAGAACTGAAGAGACCTGCTGATAAAATGAATAGTATTCTGGACTTGAGAAAATCTTTTTAACACTATTCACCGTACTATTATCATACTGTCTTTTTTTATATCTATAGATACCTATTAACACGGCACTTAAAACAACTAACACATACACATAGTTCTGCTGCCCAATCACGCCAATAATATAGTCACCAACGAAAACAAGTTTTGACAAATAACCAATCAGACAAGCGCATGGAGGAGCAATCAAGAATATATAGACAAGAGAAGAGAAGCACCAACCAATCCATGACTGTTTAGCATTGAAGTATGACTTTTCAAGGGATTCATAATAATCAAGCTGAGCTTTGCAAGCCACCAAAAATTGAACAAGTTGCGGATTCATTTGATTAACTCCTATTAAAAAGCCCTGCATATGCAAGGCCTATGAATTGCAGATTACATTTGCTCTGCTTCTTTTTTCCACTTTTCAATAAGATCTTGTGGAGCATGTTCACATTTTTTATATTCAGCTTCTGTTATCTTTTTGTCAAACAATTCTAAACCACAGTTTCTGTCTTTCAACTTTATCATTTCAGGATTATATTGACCTAATTTTTTAACCCTGCACTCCTTAATATATTTGGTTACATCATCTATTTTTCCCTGTCTTGAAAGAGATTCCAGTTCTTCTCTGTCATAAGTGCAATGGTAATTGTTAGGTTCAATCTTCTTTTCACCGCAACCTGATAAAGTAACGGTTGCAGCTAATGTAACAGCAATAACAGAATACAATTTCATTTACTAATTTCCTTATATTAAATCTTGATTATACTAAACCAACAATTTCATCAGGTGATATATGTTTTTTTCTTTCAATCAATTCTAATACTAATTCAACTAATCTTGTAGACTTTAGACGATAAATTAAATCAATATTTCCTTGAACTTCTTTTAACTCGTTAAAAATACTGATAATTTCTTGACAGTTCTCCTTATTAAAGATATCACTCTTGATATAGATTTCAAGTGCCCACAATATTCTGTTCAGATTTTCAATTCTATCAATGAGTTGTAAAGAGCGTTTGGATAAGGCATTAACCTGCTTTGAAGTCAGAGAATTTTTGAGTGACACCATTACATGAGCAAAATCATCTCCGAGCTTATATATTTCAGAAAGAACAAATGCTCTATATGCATTAAGAGGACTTTCCATTTCTATTTCCTTTTAAAGGGATTCACTTTTGATTTTAAAGGTCTAGCTCTATTGTTTTGAATTTTTGCTCCTTTAGATGTTGATACTGAACCGCCTGGCAGAGAAATAGTCAATTTTGAAGCCTTTTCAACAAGCTGAAGAGCGAAAGCCTTCTGCTTTTCTTCAAACTGCTTATATGTAATTTTTCCGCTTTCTACAAGTTTTAGCTGTGATTCAAACATTGCTGTAAGCACTGGATTCTTACATAAATCAGGTAACTCTGATAAAAGCTTAATACCTACAGGAGTTGCTTTGATTTTCTTACCTTTGAGCTCTAAAAAGCCTTTTTTCTTAAGTTCAGCAATAATGCTTGCCCTGGTTGCAGATGTTCCAATACCATCACCATCTTTTAATACTTTCTTGAAAGGACCATCTGGCACAAAGTTATAGATATTCTGCATTGCTTTAATAAGAGTACCTTCAGTAAATGATGCTGGAGGCTTTGTCTGCGCTGTTACAGGACTTATCTTCAGAACATCAACAATTTCACCTACAGAGAGTTTTGGAAGACTTTGAGAGTCTTCTTTTTCATCGTCTTTGTCCTGCTCTACAGCATCATCTTCACCACCATAAACAGCTAAATAGCCATTTTCAACTACTACAGAGCCTTTGCAGGCGAATACTTCGCCTGAAACATCCATTTTAATGGTAGTAGCTAACAGCTTTGCAGGAGGAAAGAACTGGCTTAAATAACGCTTCACAATAAGCATATACACTTTTCTTTCATCGTCTTTTAACTCCGAGAGATTGCCTACTTGCTGTGTTGGGATGATGCCGTGATGAGCTGTTATTTTGCTATCGTTCCATACTTTGGATTTTAAAGATGGATTAGCCTTTGAAATTGTTGATTTAAGCTCTGTGTGAAATGAGTATAAAGCTCTTAGGACCTTAGCAGCATCCTGATGTTGAACTGTTGGCAGGTATTCACAATCAGAACGAGGATAAGTAGTGAGCTTGTACTTTTCATAAAGAGCCTGACAGATATTTAGAATTTGCTCTGCAGAGTATCCATATTTAGCGTTAGCTTCAGCTTGAATTGATGCTAATGAATACACTAGAGGTGCATTCTTATCTTTATTTTTAGTCTCAAACTCAATTACTTTAGCTTTCTTTACAGAAGAGAGCTTTTGCTGCAGCAATCTTGCAGCATTAAGATCAACAAGTCTGCCTTCACTATCCAAGCCTTTTTGAGCATCACCATACTGCAGTGTAGCGGTGAAAGTCTTATTTGCTGCTTTAAAGTTGCCTTTAAACACATAATAAGTCTGAGGCTTGAAGTTACTAATCTCATGATCTCGTGTAGCTACAAGGTTAAGCGTTGGAGTTTGCACTCTTCCTACAGACAGAAGTGAGCCATTACCGCTTCTTCTTGATGCTAAAGTAAAGGCTCTTGTAGCGTTCATGCCTATAAGCCAGTCAGCGTGACTTCTACCTAGTGCAGCGTATCTCATGCCTACAAACTTCTCATTAGATTCTAATGATGACAGTGCTTTTTTAACTGAAGCACTATCTACAGCTGAGGCCCAGTAGCGCAGAATAGGCTTTTTATTGCCAATAAAAGACAAAATCTCATCAACTAAAAGCTGACCTTCACGATCAGGATCACCACAGTTCACAATAGTGGTGATATTTGATTTTTGTGCAAGCTTTTTGATGACATTAAACTGAGCTTTACAGTCAGTTTTAACTTGAATCTTCCATCTGTCAGGTACAATCGGAAGATCTTGTTCACGCCATACCTTTGATCCGCTCTTTGTTGTAGGAACATCGTCAGGTAAATAAACATCTGGAGTAGCTAACTCCATGAGGTGCCCAAAGCACCATGTTACAACATCGCCTGACTTTGTCTCACAGTAGCCTTTATCAGATTTTGTTTTGCCTAAAGCTTCAGCTATAGCCTTTCCTACAGATGGCTTTTCAGCAATAAATAGTCTGTTCATACTTAACTGCCTTTTTGCTATCTGTAGTAACGTTCGCCGACTGTTTTGCCATCAACTCTGACTTCTGATACTGAGCTGTAAGGTGCTGTTTTTTCAGTATAGAATCGTTCTCCTATATTTATGGTTTTGTATTTATGAGTTGGTGTTGATGACTGAAAAGTTCGTGCTGGAGTTGTAGATACTGCTGCAACTACCTGATATAAACGCTTGTAGCATTTATGATTTTCTACCTTGTCACAGCCGTACTGAAATGATGATTTCTCTTCATATACCCACTCCCAGCGTGTAGCAGTGTTATATGCAGGCATCTTAATTTCATAATAAGTGACATATGCAATGTCACTCTTTGGCACATTTACAGTCTGCTGATGTTGAGGTTCTTTCTCTTCACAGAACTTAAAATCAGGTATATCGGTATAACGTCTTACACCTGAAGCATTTACGTCAGTTACTCTGCTTATATAAGCCTGATGAGCTAATGAACATCCAGAAGTTGCAAAGCCTGCAGGCAAGCAAAGCCAAATCGCACACTCATTCTCTCTGTTACTCTTAATTCCAGAAAAAATAGCAAGTGAAGCTGAAGAATATACAAGAGCTGATAAGGCAATAAGTTTTAAGATCTTCATAAAAACTCCTTTATAAATCTTTAGTAGCATCGACTTTAGACTGTACCTGAGACTGCTGAGGCTGAGCCTGTGATACCGTCTGCTCATTCTGTTTTTGCTGCTCAAAATTGATACCTTTTAAGCCTTTTTGTGATAAATCAAGCATCAGACTATTTGCATTGAGTTCAATTGCAGTCTGTTTACGAAGCTCACCTGTTTTCTGATCTGTAAATTCATATTCGTGAGATGTTAAATAGCCATTAACTCTAAGTTGCATGCCTGGCTTAATGAGAGAAGATAGTTGTTTAAGATCCTCATGCTCCTCTCCGTACTTTTTTAAGGTCATAAAAGTTGGATCTTTTTTGACAAACTCGCCAGTTGTATCATTGATTTCATAATTTCTATGCAAAGCTTTTACACTCATAACATCAATTGTCTTTCCTGCATTTTTCCCTGTTTTTGGAACAATAGTTGTCATCTCAGGATTCTGATAAATGTAAATTTTGTAGTTCTGAACTTTCTCAGACTGATTTTTTTCATTTTCATTGTTTTCTGCCATTTTAAATTCTCCTTTTTCTTTAGTTAATAAATTCAATTTCTCTTCAAGGGCATCTGCTTTCGCCTGCTTGTCCTTAATAATCATTTGAGTTCTCTTCAGTTGAAGTTGCGTTATATAAATCGCAACTTCATTGATTAACTCAGGATCTAGTTCTGTCATATAGGATTAAGCACTTAAAGCATTGCCAAACAGTGCCTCAAGTTGTGCATTGATACTGTCAAGATCTTCTGGTATTTCATCAGATTCTTTAATCGAGCTAAAACCAAATTTAGCTAGAACGTCTGCTGCTTGAACCTGTTTGTATTCTTCAGAAACAGAACCAACTTTTTGTGAATTTACATCTACTGTAAATTCTTGCATGAGGGACAGAGTTTCTTGCTCATCTTCACTAAGATCACTCTGCTCTAAAACATCATCCAAAGTTTCGTCATCAGGGGAAGACTCAAAAAAGTCTGAGAGCATTCGCTTTTTAGAATCCTCAGACGTACCACCATAATTCATCTTAAGTTCAGGGATACCGAGCTTGTTAAGAGGTGAACTTTTCTGAACAAGTGATATAACATCACCTAGCGTATTTTCTGGGATCTGATCTAGTCGACTTATTATTTCATCTTGACTTGGAACATCGTTTTTACCTATTTGATCAAGATCTGCATCTGCAGGCTCATTTTCTGATTCACTTGTATTAGAAAGGATCTTGGCACCTGCTTTTGTGCTCTGCATGAACTCTTCAAGATCAACTAAAGGAATTTCAGGCACTTTCCAATCAACACGAGCTGTAAAAGTAGGATCTTCATAATACTTGATTTTGGCGCATCTAATAGGCTTAGTATGCTCAAGAGACACAATCTCTTCCCACATATCCATCTCTTTTAATTCTTGAGGAAGCATCAAAGCTCTTTTTTGATCTGAGGTTGAGTCTGAGCGTGAGCCCTGCTTGCCAAAAGAACGAGAATGAGAAGTATTTTTAACAGTCTGATATCCCAGCATTTCAGAATATTCATTAGCATCAGATTGCACTACAGGTGACGGTGCATACATAATCATCAAGGCATGGTTAGACATCAGAGTTAAAGCACCAGGCTTACCATAAACATCTTCTAACTGAGATTTGTTCTGAATAATTGTCAGAACTCTCATGTTATAGCCTGCCTGATAAGATATAGACTGAGCTATCTGATTGATTTTTCCTGCAGCTGTAAACTCATCTAAAATCATCAGGCACTGGTATTTAAGTGACTTGTCTTGTTGAGGCAGTGTCTTAGTATTCAAATTAATGAGCTGATCAAAGAAAAGATTTATGATGTTCTTAGCCTCAGCAAGCTTATTAGGAGTAATGCCTACATAGATGGTCATTCTCTTTTTACGAACATCTCTTAAATCAAAATCATTGGCACTGGTTGCAGCATCTACACGAGCATTAGCCCATGGCATTAAAGGAACCTGCATTGAACCTTTAACACCTGCAAAGGTGTTATCAGATAAGGTGCATACACGGCTAATTGCTGCTACACATTCATCAGAATATGGCCTGCCTTCAGCTTTTGCCTTTTCAATCATCTCATTTAGATGCTCAGGTAGTGCTTTACCATAGCCTGAAGACTGTCTGAATACTTCGCCTAAAGTATGAGGAATACCAGGAGTTTCTAGTACAAGTAGAGTGATACCACGGAACAAGTCCTTTGCCTGCTCATCAAAGAACTTATCTTTAGAATTAGGATTGTTATAGAAAGCTTGAGCAATAGAATCAATATCACCGATCCTATCTACTGGATCTTCACTAACGTAACCTAAAGGATTGTAGCGGTGAGTTCTCATAGGTGCTGCTTTGCCTGGCTGTCGTTCTGCAGCGCACTCATCATAAGGTGCAAAAAGATAAACTTCCTGACCGCTTTTAGCTCTAAAACCTGCTGTTTTATCAAAGTTTTCAAGCTTAATATCAAGAACCACCAGAGAATCTGAGTAGTTAAGGCAATTAGGAATAACAATACCAACACCTTTTCCTGAACGTGTTGGAGCTGCCAGCATTACGAACTGATAACCGCCATAGCATAAATACTCATTTCTACCACGTTCTTTATACTGGCCTACCAAGATTGTCTTGTCATAGCTGTCACGAGCTACAAGACCTGCTTTTTTAATCTCCATGTAAGTGGCAAAACGAGCATCACCATGCAGCGCACGAGGCTTGTATTTGGTGATGTAAAAGAGAACTGCAATACCTGCACTTACCAAAAAAGGAAATGCAGCACAGAAAATCACTGTTAGCCTTACAGATTTTACAGGTGAATTTTTGTAGATAGGAAAGTATCTAAAAGCTGTAAAAGGACCAGCCTTTTCTAAAGGCAATCCGTTTAAGTGCATTAAAAGAAGAGAGCCTACATAACATAGAGCTATAAAGCCGATAATCACCAACACTGGGACTACATACATCATGTTAAGCTTAAATTTTCTTTTTGGTTGCCCCATTTAATACTCCTTAAACTTTGATTCAGGGTCATACCATAATTCTGTGATATGACGACCTAAGCCGTTCTGTTTGTCGTTATGAATGCAGACTATTACATCTAAAACCAGATGTAATAGCTTGAAAATAACTGGATATGGAAGGCTTTTTCCAACTGATGACTGCATCACTTTTAAAGCTAGGTATTCAAAAACACCTTTTGAGCTTCCTGCATGGCATGATGTAATAGTGCCTCCGTGTCCTGAAAGGCACACATTCAAAAAGTCAAATGTCTCACCACCACGCAACTCAGCTAACAGGATGCGATCAGGCTTCATACGCAAGCATGAACGCATCAGTGATGCTGCAGTGATTACTGCATCGTCTTTAGCTTCAGATGGATATAAAAGATTCACCACATTGTGATGATTTGGAAGTCCCCACATCAATTCTGGTACATCCTCAATAGTGATAAGACGTTGGTCTGTTGGAATAGACTGCATCAAAGTCTTCATAAAAGTAGTCTTACCTGAACCAGTTTCACCTGCGATGATGATATTTTTACCGAGCACTACCGCTCTTTGTAAAAATTGAGCTCTCATTAATGCCTGCTTTTGACCATCCTGCTCAACAAGTATTTTCTGCTGCATCTGCATCAGCTCTTGATCTTCAACACTTAAATGAGCTGCAGGTTTTACGTTAGAAAAGAAGTTATTACTTTCGTAATCTTCCATTGAACGCACATAAAAGCTAGGTTTTCTGATTGTTATTGAAATAGTGCCATCTTTACATGCAGGAGGCATTACAAACTGAGAACGTTCACCATTAGGGAGTACAGCAGAAACTATAGGAGCATTTTCACCAAACTCAGTATTAGCGTACTTTGCTACGGCGATTCCAAGCTGAAGCAGTCTGTCATAAGTGAGTTTTTCAACCTTAGTGCAAACCCACTTACCTTTATTTTCACACCATACCTCACCAGGAGCATTAACACAGATTTCAGTGACACCTGGATCATCGAAAAACTGCTTAAAATCCTGTAGCAGATAACTTACAGTAGTATCTTTTTTAAGTGCCATTTTCACTACCTTTTCTGTAAGTTATACACACTTGAGAAGTTAACATCACGAGCTACAAAGATGCCGACACGTTCGCCAGCATTCTTGATCAGTGTAGGAGGAATATTGCCTGACTGCTGCATAGCTGCTTTGATGATTTCATCCATGCCATCAGAGCTGTTCTCATAAGTAACATTATTGTTTGTGGTGTTTGAATTAGCGGTGTTTACCATGTATTCAAAACCATCGGCAACCATTGAGAACATCAGAGCATTACCAAAACGCTTCCACCAGTGATGATCGGTATAACCGCCCATACCAGCTCCACCTAATGCATCTGTTGTAGGGGATGAAAGAGACACAGCAAGGCCTTCTGGAGTTCTAAGTTCAGACCAAAGCATAAAAATACGCTCTAAGCCGTTCTGCACTGCGCCCTGATATTCACCGATAGCTTTTGTTCCCTTTTCAATTAAAAGGACTCTGCCATCCATTGAATAGATATTCTGAGGAATTACACATGAGGCCATTCCAGGTACTGAAGTATCTACTCTAGTCTCTAAGATACACTCAATCATAGTGCCCTTGGATAAGGTCAGACTAGGCTTGCGTATCACTCTGGCTGTGCCGTCAGGTGTATCCATTGCCTTCATTTTTGAGGTTAAATTAGACTCAGAGCCTCCATTGATGCCATTAAGACTGTTCTTATAAGTCTCAAGTACGCTGTTTTTATCCTCTTCTGAATAGCCTTCATGTGCATATCCAGTCTTGCTCTCTTGAGAATTATTGATAACGTTGCCCATCATAGGAGCTGCAAACTTAAGCTGCTCTGTAGTAACTTCTGGCTCTCCATTAGGACCTACTACATTTACAGATGAACCTGAAGATACTTGAACGTTGCCTGAAGCATCAGCTTTAGCTGTTAAAGGAGGCAAGTCACTTTCAGGCTCTGCAGCTTGTACCTGCACTACAGGATCAGGCTCAGGATCTTTAGGTGGTAATACAGGCTTAGTTACTGACTTAGATGAAGTCAAAGCTTGCAAATTGCTGTTAACTTGCTTATCAGCATCATCAGATGAACCGAATTTATAGTGAGTAATACCCCAAATGAGAGCAGCTAAACCGATTAAAAAAGCTAGAAACAGCAATTTCTTTGCATTTTTCTGATTAGGTGTTACTGCATTGTTTTGTGCTACAGAAGGAATACCCTGCTGAGTGTAGTCATGATTTTCGTTCTGTTCTGGATTCTTTGGCTGATCTGACATTATTTGATAACCTCTCGTTTAACGCTGCTTACAGTAGTGCCAGATGCAGGTTGTAAATCCCCGCCTCGGTAGTTTTCGTTATAGACACCGACAACTGATTTTCCTGCTCTTAAGCGATACTCTTTGTAAACTCCATGAACTACTAGAACACCCTTTTCTACGTGAGAGTTCACTAATGACTCACCGTCACTTGATACTCTGTAGATTGCAGGAAAATCCTTTTGAGAATTAAATCTGAAGTAGGTAAATTGACCGTTGTCATAGACAAGTGCTGGTGCTAGGTCTAGTGAGCCTTCATCCTTGCCAAAATTCATGGTGTACTGATAGTTTCCTACAGGTCGTTCTTCTGCAACATTAGGATCAGTTCTTTCAAGCTCATCTGTCAGCTTCTTAGTGTTTTCTTTACGCTCTTTTATCTTTGCTTCATCTTCTGGATATTTATATACAAGCTGATAAGTTGCTGACTTTTCATCATCAACTAATTGCACATCAATAGAGTAGATGTGGCGGTTAGTTACAATAATGATGTTTGTTGTTGCTTCTTTATCTTTTGGCTTTAAAAAGAAGTGATTATCTGCTGCAGCAAACTCCCATGCTGTAGAATAGCCAGAACCATAATTAGATACAGTTTCACCTGATGAAAAAGTAATGGTTGTTATGTAGCCATTAACTGCTTTAATCTTAGTTACATTGTGCTCTGAATAATTCACATACTGGATTCTGCCATCTAACTTACTCTTTGAAGGTGTAGCTAAAGCAAAAACTTGTGAGCTGAATAAAGCAGCAGACATTACTGCGACTAAAAGTGATTTTTTAAACATCTCAAGCTCCTTAATTCAACTCAGGATCAACCTGATAAGAAAGGACCTTAAAGCCGAAAGGATTTACAAGTCTTGTAGCTTCAGATGTGTCAAAATCAGGATAGTAGTCAAAGCTGATATTTGCAGTCCAATTATTAGTGCCTACGGTGCTGCCATTAGCATTATTGATAGTTGTCTTTGAAAAACGTACTGTAGCTACGTTCTCTCTACCACGATTGATCACAACGCTCTTAACATTAACTACGATGCGAAAGTTATCTTTTAACTTGTCATCTAAAGGATCTTGCTTGCCAGTTTTCATAAACTGCTGCGCATAAGTGTCATATACGATAGGTAATGACAGCTGACGAACCTTTTCGATGAGATCATTTAGCATATTCCAATCGTAAGACTCACGAGATAGAACGAATGTATTGATCCAGTATTTGTCCATCACTTCACTTACTGGAATATCCTGAGCATTTGCAATATGCAAAATGTCAGTAAGACCAGTGCTCTTATCTACCTGAATAACATAAGGCTCTGTAGTCTTTAATGGGAACAGACAGATAATAGCGATAGATAAGGCAACAATAGCAAAACTTACAATTTTAACAATGCCCCATGCTCTGCGTTCGCTGGCTTCTACAAGCTCAATTCTTGAAGTTTCCCAGTTTAATTCAGCTGTACGTGTCTGCACGTTAGGTGATGAAACAGCACCTTTATCTTTTTTACTTAGAAATTTCATCATCTATCTCCTTTAGGTAAATTTCGTTATTGTTGTTATTTCTTGCGTTGTTTTTTGCCTGCTCTTTTTTGATTTTTACTAAAAGAGATAAATCAGGATGAGGATTGATAACAATCTTTTCACCTTGAGGCTGTGTAGGCTTTGGTGGCGTAGCACAACCAGCCACTAACATCAAAACTGAACACATAAGTCCACACATACACTTTAAATTTGTCATTTTTTATTTACTTCCAATTTGTTGAAGAGAGCGATTAATTCTATTTTGCATTCCGCCTTTTAATGCAGCCATTCCAATCTGAGCAGCAAAAGAAGCTCCTCCTGTAGCAACTCCAGTTGCTAATTTTGCTATTCCAGAAGCTGATGTTAATGACGAACCTGCAGCCCCCATTGCTTCCTTTCCTATTCCGCCCATTAATTTTCCAGCAGCCATAGTTGAACCAGCCCTATTCATAGCTCCAGCAAAACTTCCCATTGCACTTGAAGATCCACTAAATGCCAATTGCGCACCGCCAACCATTGAAGATGAAATTTGAGGAATTTTAGATATCAGAGATGCTGCAGAAACAATAACTATAACCAAGGTTAAAAAGTTTTCTAATAAAGGCATCCATGAGTCACCTGCCGACTGATTAACAGATGACCAAGTTGGTAGCATTCCGTTTACAACAGAACATACAAGCATTAAAAAAGCACTAAATAAGATTTTTGTAAAAGCTAAGCCCAAACATACCTTTAACCAACCATCGAACCAAGACTTTGTAAGAGGAAAAAATAGAAAACCTGCGAATAAAGGGCCAAAACCACACACTACTGCAAGACTAATAGTTGTGATCAATAGAACTCCGAAAGCAGAACAAGTCAAAAATAAACTTGCAAGAACAAAGATTACACCTAGTAGGCCCATCACGATCATCTTGCCTAGACTGAAATGTTTTATGCATTCATAATATTTCTCTTCAATTTTAAAAAGTTCAACCCACAGCTTATCGATTGCGTTCCATGAGGAATCTGGAGTACCAGGCATAGCATTTAAAATCAGATGTTCAGAAGCATCAAGAAAATCCCAACTGTAGTTGATAAAGTTACCTGTGTTTAAAAAAATATAAGCAATCAACGCAACTTTAAAGCCATGGATCAGAATCTCCATGATCGGATCTTGTGATCTTCCTGTCATGGCTAAATAGCCTTTTAAAACAAAATAAAGAGTTAATCCTACTATCAGAATAGGAGTAATCGTTGGTATAAGATTACTTGAAAATTGGTCTGTAAAATTTTGTATTGGAGCCTTAATAATATCGTCTCCAACATACTCAAAAAAACCTCTAGAACCTACACTTACTGCCATGACTCGCTCCTTTTAGTATCCAAAGTGAACGTCTTCAATCTGCTGTTCAGTGGCTCCAGCAAAAAATGCATTTTCTATGGCTTCCTTTTCTGCTTCCTCTTGTCTAATTAAATTATCAAAATGCTCTCTTGCCATGCGAGCTTCATTAAAACGAGTCTGAAATTTCTGGTTTACATAATTAAGAGCAGCAGTAGCATCAGCAATGTCTTTTGCTGTTTGTGCACTAGAAGCTTTGTTGTATGCTTGACGACCTTCCTGAATCAGATCCTGCATATTTGTGTACAGCTTTACAGGAATGTTATCTACATTGGCTTTTAAAACGGCTATTTTGTTGCAATTTGACTTCATGTCATCTGTGGCAAGAGATGGGCACTGCTTTGCATAGTGTTCTTTAAACTTCATGCCATTAGAGTCAAGAGATGCATCAGTCTTAAAATAATCGCTGTTGGAAATATCCATAATTTTGCGATATTCGTTATCCCATACAGAATCAACAATTGAGATCAGTGAGCCAACCTTATTTATGCCTTCTAAGGCGTTGTTAACATTCTTAAGCTCATTAACAGTGTTTTGCATCTCTTTGTACTGATTTTCTAAAGTTTTGTATTGCTTTAAAGCCTGATTAAACTCTTCGATGTACTGAGTCAGGCTCTGTGTTAGATTTGCAACATCTACTGTAGGAATACCAGAAGCTAAAGCTGTTTGAGATGCAGACAACATCAAAGCTACAGCTAAAGTTGATACTTGCTTACTAATCTTCATTTACACACTCCTCTAAATAATGAGAAAGCCATAGTTCTGGCTCTGTGCCATATCTTTGTTGGATTTGTTTTACTGTTTTAGAATCGTTCTTAATCTGCTGGAACAGACTTAGCCACTTGTCAGGATCTTCACCTACAAGAGCTCTTAACTGCTCAATCAGATTGATGTTATCTGTAGAGCCTGATAGCACCCTTAAAGGCTCTTTAGCCCACCCCAAATCAAGCTTACAGATTGCACTTCGTGAGCCTTGCTTAATTAGCATCATTCTTGAGTCTTCTTTTAAGCCCTGGATCCACATAAATTCAGCTTCAGAGACCTTAAAGCCCTCGATGTACTCCTTTTTATCTGCCTTTGGATTTGGTAAAAAGATTTGAGTTGCAGACTGCTCAATAACAGCCTTTGCAATTTCAGAATTAAGCACGTCAGATGGTGACTGTGTTGCAAACACACCAAAGCCGTTCTGTTTACGCATTGTTTTCAACTTATCAAAGGCAAAAGTTCTAAAAGCTTCATCTAAAAGCCACTTCCAGAACTCGTCCATGACAAAGATGAAGCGTCTGCCGTCAATGACCTGATCCATGCGTTTTAAAAGATAGAAAGCTATAGGTGTACGAACAGCTTTATTATCTAAGAATGCAGTGCCATCAATGCCATAATTTGGAAATGCATCAAAGTCTAGTAAGTCTGTTTCATTGTCAAACACCCAACCTAAATCACCACCTTCACACCACTTTTTAAGACGTACTGAAAGTGAGTTTTGTCTTTCTTCACGAGTAAGGCCATCGGTTAAGTTTTGTGGAACTAAGCCCAGTCTTCTTAACTCTTTAGGCATACTCATCACGCCTTCTACAGCGTGCTGGATCTGCTGCTCTTCGGCTGCGGTGATAGGCATTCCATCCATTGATAAAAGCAACTTAACAAATGAAATCAAATACTGAATATTTGCCTTATTTGATTCAAGCTGAAATGGATTAAAGCCTGTAGGCTTGCCGTTTTCTACGGTTAAATAACCACCATGCAGCGCACGAATAGCAATTTCAGCACCACGATCTTTGTCGAAATAGACGGTAGTCATCTTTTGTGTTGGCGTTCTGTACTTCTGTGCCATTGACAGCAGGAAGTTCATTAAAACAGTCTTACCAGAGCCTGATGTACCGATGATAGTGGTATGAGCCAGAGTCTTTTTATCAAAAGAGTCTTCGCCTATAGGACTTGTATGAAAGTTAAAGTAATAAGGCTGATTTGATGGAGTCTGCAGCAGTGCCAGTGCTTCTCCCCAAGGGTTACCATCTCTTTTTCCTGAAATGAAATTATGTAAAGGAGCTAACTGAGCAAAGTTAACAGAAGTGATCTTTGCTAAACGAGGGCGCAAAGCAAAGTTGCATGGTAGCTGTGAGAAAAATGCTGCAGGAAGTGCCAATGTACTTAAGAATGTTAAAAAGCCTTCATCCTGAAGTTTCTTAGCAGCATCTGCGGTGTTCTGCTTTACTTCCTGATAAGAATCAGCAAACAGAGTTAAGCTGTAGCTGTACTCACCAATAGAAAAATCACCGTTAACAACACCATCAATAGCAGCAGACATTGCATGAATTTGTGAAACGCCAGCATCTTCAGATGAAAGCAGCTGCTTTTGTTGTAACTCAAGGAAGTGTTGGCCATCATATCTTGATAAGAAGCAGAAAGTTTGAGTTTCAATGAAGATATAAGGCTTCTTTACAGCATTAACATCAGGATATAAAAGGCCGTCTAAAATGCCTGAATAGCTACTTTGAGCATAGTCTTTAAACTCTAAAGACTGCACAAACTTATGACCGTTTGCGCTTTGAATTTCTAAGAAATCCGAACCTGTAAAGATAGCTTCTGGCATTAAAGCTTCATATAAAGGACATTTTGGAATAACTACTTCCTGCCATAAGCCAGTAACAAGGAAGTTATAGAAAGATAACTGTGAAGAATATTCTTTGCCATTTTTCTTATATTCACCTAATCTCTTAGGTGAAAAAGAGCTTAAAGAACGCTCTACATTTTCAGAAATCTTATTAAAGACTTCTAAACGAGCCAAAAGCTCCTGCTTAATCATTGCAGCTGTACGCTTTCTTTTCTTTAATGATTTTCTCTTTTCAATAAGAGTGAAATAGAGCTCAGTTGACATTAAAGACTCATGACCTATCTTTTTGTTATAAGCTTTTGAAAGATTATGAGCAAAGCCTGCTTCTTCACAAGCTGACAGCTCATCTGTCATAGGTCTTCTTAGTCGATGAATTTGGACTGCAAGAGCAGTCTTATTTGAGGCTAGTGAGCGATATAAGATATTCAGTGAATTGATAGCACCATCTAAGGTGATGTCTTCACTAGTCTCAAATGCCATCCCTTGAATTTTCCAGGTTGTCACTAGTTCACCGTCTCTGCCGATAACGACAGAAGGAGCAATTACAGATGACAAATTGATAAACTTTCCTACGCTCTTAGCAGACTGCATAAGACGTACTCTGTTCTCTAGTAGTTCTTCTTGCATTTAGTGTCTCTTAGTGTCTTTTTTATAAATAACTGGGAATAAAGAGTTATATCCAGTAAACAAGTGCCTGTTACTGCCAAGAAAATTGAGCTTGTATGACAGCCAGAGCTGTAAAAACCTCTGATCGTCATCTTTAGCAATTTTGTGCATTACCCAGAGAATGGGAATAAGAGAGAGCACTAATGGGATCCAAATAACAAGGCTTGCTATCAGAATGCCTCCAGCAACAAACACAAAGGGAGTTATCGGAATACCTAAAACACAAGGAGGTCTGGTTGCACCTTTAAAAATAGGAGCATTGTTTAGCACGTACTTGCTTTCTTGATCTGACATTGATGCTCTCCCCTACTCTTTTAGTTAACTAACAGAGCACCGAAATAAGCAGCACATCCAACGATAATGCCACCGATTAGAGGACCTGCTACATTACGTAAAGATTCACCCTGGAAGGCAATCTTAAAGCCAGCCCAAACAATAGCACCTGTAGCAATGACAACACCGCAAGCCTGTACTACATCCAAAATAGTCTGTAGCTTTGACTTCACATCGGTTGCACCTGCAGCAAAAGCCTGATCACAAACACACAGACCAGCAACAAGAGCTACTAAGCCAAAATTTTTAATTAGTCTCTTATTCATTTTTTTATTTTCCTGAATTAAAAAATAAGACCTGAATTAGCTCTTTGAGAACTAATCAAGCCACCATTAGCATGATCTGATGCGATCACGACTGAATCAGCATCTGCAGCTGAAGTGACAGCGACAACTGCAGATCTGTTATTCAATTCTTTTTTGACTGACTGGATAGATGGAATTTTTACAGAAGCATATTTGTCTGCATTAGAGACTACCTGCTGTACATAGCCTTTATATCCAGTATTTTCATTACCAGAGTAGTAGCAAGAAAGAGCATCACCTAACTGCTTTCCTTGAGATTTATCTTTTCCCTTAGCTCTAACGAAACAGTCTTTTAGGATGTATTGAGTAGCTTTTAAATTTTCACAAGGATCAAACATTTCTTCAGCAGTTACACCAAGACGATTAAAGTTTTTAACGTTGATTTGACCTAAGCCAAGAGAATAGTTGCTTCCTTGAGATTCAAGCTCTTTTACAAGAGCTAAAGCATCTGAAAGAGTGGAAGGCTGTTTTACTTTTCCGCCTACTACAGCGATAGCGAGGGGGTTCATACTGCTCTCAGTTTTTATGAGAGCTTGTAGTGTGTCTTTAGATACGTCAGGAGCGCACTTATCAGCAAGTGCATCAAACTCAACTAAAGGTTGAGCTGTTGCGCTGCATGAAGTCGCAATAAAAGTGACTAAAGCTAGTGACTCAAGACTCTTTTTCAGTGGTGCTGTTCTTGTCTTTAGCTCTATGCCGTTCTCTAATTGAGAATATTAAATCTTTATCTTTCAACAGGTTATTTTTTAAAAGAAAAATATAGCATAAAAAAAGACACTTAAAAACACTTAATTTTTAGTTAAAAAATTTGCCAACTCCTTATTTTAGAAAGTTAAAAACAAATTTAGCAAACTTAAAAAAAGACATAAAAAGGACAAAAAAAATATGACAGAACAAATTAACAGAAGCGTAGCTGCTGCTATAAGCAACAATGTTCTAGCTGACAGATTAAATAGAAGAATCCAGCAGCTTGCAGAAACTGCTCCTGAATTATTCATAACAAGAGAGGATGCTGAAGCTGTAGGCTACAGAGCTGAAGATGAGAAAAATAAGACTCAGCAGGAGCTAGCTGAAGAAGATGCAGAAACTGAATTAGTCTTAGCTGCTGAAGAGGTTTAATCTCATGGCTTACAATAAGAAAAACTTTCAGAAGAAAGATCATTATTCTGATACAGCTAAAGAAATTGCTGACATCTTCATAAAAGCTTTAGAGGAAGAAACTCTCCCCTGGCATTCTGGCTTTGATAAGTTTAGATACATCAAGCCTTTCAATCCAGCAAACGGCACTGTCTATCAGGGCATGAACTCATTTAACTTTGCTCTAAAAAGCTACATTAGAGGCTATAGAGATCCTCGTTTCATGACCATGTCTCAGGCTAATGAGTTAGGAGGCAAAGTCAAAAAAGGTGAACATTGCATCTGGGGCTTTAACTTCAAGCCTACTTTGGTATTAGTTAAGGATGAAGAAGGCAATCCTGTCTTGGATGATAAAGGTCAGAAGCAATATAAAGAAATGATATTTCCTAAGCCATTTATGGTATTTAATGTTGAGCAGTTTGAAGGTCTTAATCTTCCAAAGATACCTGAAATTGAACAGCCAGATCATAAATGGACTCCTGTAGAGCGTGCTGAAAACTTGTTAAAAGCATCTAAAGCTAACATCAGTAATGAGCTTACCTGTCTTGTGCCTCACTACAGTCCACTATCTGATAAAATCACGCTTCCCATGCCTAATCAATATCACGATGCTGAAAATTATTACTCTACAGCATTGCATGAGCTCTCTCATTGGACTGGTCACAGTTCAAGACTGAATAGAGACTTTGCTAAAGACAAGCACACTCAAAAATATGCTCGTGAAGAATTAAGAGCTGAGATTGGAAGTGCGATGGTTAACATGATGTTAGGCATTGCTCCCAAAATTTCTGAGAACAACAAAGCTTATATCAAAGAATGGATCGCCCATTTAAAGGAAGAGCCAAAAGAGATTTTAAGAGCTTGCGGTGATGCTGAAAAAATCAGTGATTACATCATGAATTTTGATCCTGAGTATGTAAAGACTAAAGAAGCCTGTCAGAATCAAAAACTACTAACTGATTCAGAGCCTATCACACAACAGAACCTTGATACAGCTATAACTGATGCTAAGGCATTGACTGAACAAAGAGAAAATTCCGATCTGATTAAGCAGCTATCGGCTATAGTCGAAGAAGCCGAAAAGGACTACAGAGAGATTTATAACAAAGGCAAAGAGAGAGGTTATTATCAGGATGTAGATTTTGACACTTTCGAGGAAATTTACACTAAGACAGCTCTTTCTGCTATTCCTAAAGAAGACTCTCAAACACGAGAAGATCATGAAGAATGGTCTGTAGAAAGACTTGTAGATGCTGTAGCTCATGATCCTGAGTCTTTAAGTAAGACTCTGGAAGGAGAAATGCCTCCTATGGCATATCTTCATTGGTCTGAAAGTGGAAAATTAAACAAATCCTTTGGTAAAAACAGGTTTCTGCCATTAAGCAAAGCAAATGAAGTTGTTCAAGAAATGAACAATAACTATTCTCTTGATAGTGGTTATTACAAATCAAAGTTTACAGTTCTTTACTTCAAAAGAAATGATTCAGGCGTAGGCTTTAAAGATGAAAGCTATAATCATTTTAGATATGACTTAGGAAGTGAACCTAAAGACTCAGATCTTTCAACACATATGAGAGATTATGTTGACGGTGTTTTAAAAGGTGATGAAGACTATATGTACACTTCTGAGTACTCTCAACAAAAAGAACTAAAAGAAAGAAAAGCATCTTTTGCTAATTACAAAGAGCATATTGTACCTGTATTTGAGCAGTATTCTAAAGAATGCAGCAAAGCTCAAAATCAAATCATAGAAGCTGTAGCTGAACCTGTAGAATCAAAAGAGACTCCTCAATCACTTACAGACTTGTTTGCAAACTTTGATAAAACACAATCACATAAATCACCAGATATTGAACGTTAACGGAGAATTTATATGGCGACTATTGAAGGAACAGCTACTGAATTTTCTCATAGAGAGACTTTAAAAGAGGATTTCGATGGGATCAAAGCTGGTATTCATGATTCACTCTCAAGCAGTAAAGATCTAATCAAAGATCTTGTATTCGCTATCAAAGCTCAATGGTTTACTAAAGAAGTGCCTATTGAGCCTGAGATTATTGCAGTGCCTGAAGACAAACTGAGCGATCTGCAGCTTGAAAACAAGCAAAAAGCTTTAGACAGTCTTGAATGTATGCAGTATTACTTGGGACTTTCAGGAAACGACATTAAAGCAGCGTTGGAGGATAAATCACCTGCAAGTCTTGACGAGCAGATAAAACTCATAGGCTTTACTAACGAATGCAATCATGCTGAAGATGCTCCTGAAGTTTTCTATCCTATGGTAGAAAAGGATGCTGCATTAGAAAAGGCTGCTATTGATGAAATCGAACTTTTCCCTGAAGTTCTTCCTGCAGAGCATGAGCAGAAGAATGAGTTAAAAGACAACAGCAGAGAAGGTGACATCATTGATGTTGAGCCTGAGATCGTTGATGGTGAATATGAACTCACTAATAAGCATGAGCTTATGGATAATGCTCAAGATATTGCAGATGGAGCTGACAGAGTTCAAGCTCAGACTAATGCAATTCGAGATTTGGATGCTTTAAGAAAAGAGCCTGCACCTGAAGTAGCTACAGCTGAAAGTCCTATTCAGTTACCTTACATTCAAACTGATAACCCATATTTACCTATTATTCTTGATCAAAACACTCAATTTAAAGATGGTCTTCCTCAAGATCCAGTACGTCAGTGCTTAGATAATCAGGCCCAGCAGATGGCAGCTAACATTGTTCAACCTGGTAAATCAATTCTTACTTTCCCTGTATTTGAGCAGAATTTCTTCATGAATCCATTTACTGAAGTTATGCCTGCAGGAATGATGACAGACAACTTTAAGATGACTGTAAAATCAGGCGACATGAAGATGAAGTTCCAAAAAGATGGTGAAAATGTAAAGCTCAATATCAGCCAAAAAGGCGAAGGTCTAGCTCATGCTGTCATGAGAGGAATTGGAATGGCTAACGAACGCTACATTGATAATCAGAAAACTTGGCTGTGGGAGTTTGGCAAGAGTCTAAGACAAGCTTTAAAGAATAGAAACAAAGGCTTTAACATCTCTATGAAGTACAAAGAGAAGCCTGTATATGCTTATTTGATGTCACCTAATGGCAAAGCTTACCCTATTGATAACAAGGCTTTAGGCGTTTATTTCAATTTTAATTCACGTCAGGCTGAATTTATCAATGCCCTCTACAAAGCTGCATTAGCACAGAATTTAGTAAAGGCTGCAGAGCCAAACTTAAATCAGCAACAACAGCAGCTACAGCAGAACTCAGGCATGAGTATGCAAATGAACCCTCACCTAGCAGGTGCACATAACCAAAATAAAGAATTGGAGCGTTAACTATGAATACGCCTAAGATGCCTTTAGTAAACAAAGACAAAATGACCGAAGCTGACTGGAATGAGTATTTTGAGTGTCGTAAAAAGTACGATATTGAAATGGATAAAGAGCAACAACAAGCTATTTTTAGAGATGCCATTGACCTGAGAAAGGCAGGCAAAATTGAAGAGTCAGAAAAGCTCTTGATGACACTGCCTGCACCAGCTAATGTCATGCTAAGTGCAAAGACAAGATTTGGCTTTAAGGCTATTCAAGAATACAACTTATCAGAAGCTAAAAAAGCTTATCCTGAAGAGTTCTAATAATAAATCCTAATTCTATATTTGCCTCATTATTGCTTCCTCTATCTTTTACGAGGAAGCTTTTTTAATGTTGTTATGCACTTTGGCTAGTTTTTGCGAACTGCCAAAGTAGAGTATATATTACTTAGTTAAATCTCTATTTCCTAATTCAGGAATTATTGATTATTCCTACCTCCAGCAGCAGAGGAGTTAGTCATTAAATCTAAAATCTTTTGCTGAATTTCCTCATTACGATTTCTTTCAGCCTCTAATTGATTTTTTAAATCCTCAATTGTATGACTATGTAATTCAAATTGAGCCTTAAGACTAGCGTTTTCTTCTTTTAATGAAGCCAATATCCCATTCATGCTCTTTATAGAGTTTTCTTTATCTTGAAGTGATTGTTTATATTCTGAAATCTGCTCTTCTTTATTTTTTATTTCTAGAGTCTGAAGATCATTTTTATGATTTAAGTTCGTTACGGAATTGTTTAATTCATTAATCTTATCAGCAAAAACTTCACTCTCTTTGAGTTTAAGATTTTGATCTGCATTTATCTTGTTTAGATCTTGTTCTCTCTGTTTTAATGATTCTATCTGACTGTTTAATCCTTCAATTTGTTTTCTTAAATCATCTTTATCTGCGTTTAAAGCAATAACTGTAGCATCAGCTGAGTCTTTTTCTAATCTAGCTTCTGTTGACTCTTTAAGCAGAGTTTCTTTCAATTCAAGCAGATTACTTTTTTCCTGCTTTAAAGCATTTACTTGATCTGTCAAAGATTCAATTGAGGCACTTTTTTCTTCTAAATCTCGTTTGAATTGCTGTGCAGCTTTTTCTTCTGCATTAGTAACCATCTGACATGCATTATGGAACTTAGTATTTAGAGAATTTAAGTGTGCAGCAAAATCTTTAAATTCACTAGCAAACTCAGGAAGATTTGATTCCTGTTTAGATGTTTCATACGCATTAAGAAGACGTTCAAAAACATCATTAGCTTTGAGTTCTGGTTCTGACTCAATGATCGCCTGGAATCTCTGTTTTACATCATCAGATGCTCGAAAACTGAGTGGTGAGTTAGTTGAAGCTGCCATTTCTTTATCTCCTTAATTATTTATCTTTAATAATTATAACATAAATGATTACATGTGTTTACATTAAATTTTCTTAAAAATCAGTATGTTTACAAATGTTTACTATGTAAACACTAATAATTTTGAGGTATAATATAGGAAAATCAGATAAGGAGACATTTATGGAATCTAATTTTATGGAATCTAATATGCCAGCTGAAAAAGCAAAAGAAGTAGATCCTGCTTATCTTGCTAATTTTAGATTTGCTAAAGGTTCAGAGCCTACTCCTGAGCAAAGCAAACTACTAGATACTTTAAATGAGAATAAGTACGATATTTCTAGTTCTAGTGATAAAGCTGAAATTGCAGACTTACTTAAAAAATCTGATTTAATGTTTGATTTAAACGCAACTCACGGACTTTCTCACGATTGGACTGGTCTTGCTAAAGGTTTTGATGCACCTTCAAACATGAATGACAATAAGAAGGACTACGAAAAAAACATGAAAGAGCAAGTCGTGTATCTACCTTCAAGTTATATCAATCGCATTTCTAATGAGTTAAATGAGGTTGAAAAACTTTTAGATGCTAATGAGAAAATTCAAGATAAATTGATTGAGCGCAATGAATACAATCAAAGTAATAACATTTACTCAGATTTATATAAGTCGTCTTTATCCTTTAAAGATAAAGATGATTTTGGTTTTAATGAATACAAAGCTAAAGATCATATCTGCAATATAAAAATGGCAATTAAAGATTATCAAAAATCTTTTAAGTTGCATTTACCTCAAGATATAGCTAATCGCATTGATAAAGCATCTGAGCGCATTGTAAATCGTAACTTTAAGCGTTTAATATCTGAAAAAGCACGTACTGGCGATACTTTAAATTATCAAATGAAGTATTCAACAGATAAGCGCCTAAAGCCTGCTAATGCAGCACCCGACTTGAATAAAGATAGGTCAAAAAATGTAGAACGCAAGGCATCTGAGCCAGAGCGCTAAATTTTTACTTATGATCTATAATTAAGAAGTCTTATATATTTTTATAAGGCTTCTTTTAAAATCTTTTGCAACTTTTATTTAATAGGAATAAATAAAAATGGAACTACCTGAAAAACTACCTAAGCCTGCTGGTTACCTTGCTTGTGAGAAAATGAGTAAGCGTGATTGGGAAGCCTACTTTAAAAAAAGAGAAAAAGATCACTTTGTTTCTAAGGAAGATAACGAAAAATTACTAGATGCAGCAGACTTAGCATACGATCAGGGCAATATAGAAAAATATGTTGAAATTTCTAATAAGGTTATGATTAGTCCTGAAAATGCAATCTCCTTAAAAAACAGCTTTGGTTTTAAAAAAATATGGGATATGAACTTATTTTTAGCAAAACAAAAATATCCTGAAGAGTTTTAAAAATGACTTTTTCTATTAGTTACTTGTTATCAGAACTTGAGTCAAAAAAAGGAGCTTATAAATGAATGAAAATATTGAAAAAAGAAGAGCATTAAGACAAAGAGAAAAAGATCTTGAGTCTTTTAAAATTCTATTTGAGGTGGATTTAAAAGGCAACGTAGAGCCAGAAGCGTGGGATTTGTACCATCAATGCTTAAATCTTGAAATTTCAATGGATGAGTTCTGTGAGCGTTTTTCTGCGTTAACAATTAAACAAGCCAAAACTTCTGATAATAATGCTTCTCATTATCAAGATGAAGTTGAATTACATTTGACTCATGAACAGGCAAAAGACTTATTTAAAGGTAAAAAATAGAAAAAATGGATTGTACTGATTTATCAATAAACTCAGAAGCAGCAGTTAGACTTTGTGTTAGTAGAATAAAAGAAATCGAATCAAACAAGCTCCCTGAATCAGTTTCATCTGAGTATATAAAGCAGCTTAATAGTTATATTTTTCAGAATATGAAAGATATTGGAATTGATTATCCTACAGGCAAATTCAGGGAGCATTCTAAATCAGATGATTTAAATCTGTCATATAGACCACTTAGCACAGGCGATGGTTTTTATTGCATGAGATCTTTTCTTGATAAAGGTGCTGTAGAAAAATTTAATGAAACTCTGAAAGATCTTAGTGTAGAAAATTTAAAAAAGTTGACTACAAAAGAGTTTATAAAATCAATCAGTGATCTGTATGCCAGATTAGACTATACACATCCATTTGTTGATGGAAATAGTAGAACCTTTAGAACTTTTACTAAACAGGTTGCTAACAGTGCTGGATTTTTACTTGACTGGGATAAGACTGCTTCTTCAGATCGGTACAGAGATGCTTTGTACTGTGCAAGAGGTATCTGCGCTAACAATCTTGCTCTTTCAGATCCTTTGCAAGCAAATTTTAAAGAATATATTCAAAATATGAATGAAGATATCTCATTTATTTCTGGTGGATATGACATAAATCAGTTGCTTACTTCTTTAGATATGGTAACACCAAATAGAGCTGTTGCCCTGAAGGAAAAAATAGAAGATTTATCACAACCAATGCAAAATAACGATTTGATAAATAGCATCAGTGATTTGAAGAAAATCTATCCAGAAATTGAAAAATCTGCAGATTCAATTAACAATTACATTCTTACTCTTTCTAAGAAAAAATCTACAGCTGAGACATTGGCTTTAACTTCTGAGATTTTGATACCATCCTTTTATAAATTTTTAAAAGATGGCTATCAAGATGGAAATGCTCATTTACTTAATAAATATATTGATACGACTATCAATGAGAAAACAGATCTTGTCGAAAGCAAAAATATAGAAAAGCAGAATAAATCTGATTTAGAAAGGTAATTTTTTGCCTGTCAGTTTCAAATACTCTTTTTGATTATTTTTGTGGCTTTTTCTACTTTCTTATACTTGTCAACATTTATCAAGAACACCTATCAAGGCAGACTCTCCCTTTATAACTTTCTTGGAAAAAACAATTAAACTGAAAAAAGTTGATTGTCGAAAAGTTAAAGGTGCTTGTTTCATATCAAGGCAAGATGAATTTTCTTCTTTGTCTTTTGTGGTATCAGATTTCAAGATCAAAAACTTCGGTGAAAATGAAAGCATAGAAATTTCACTTCATGAATCTAATTCTAATGGTGGTTATCCTCGCTATCTAGGTTCATTTGAACTTTATATAGATATTAACTTCTCTAAAAATATCTTAAATAAGAAGGATTGGGAAACAAATCAGAAGTACTTAAACTTAGCTCAAGAAGTGCTTAATAACTGAAAGTTACTAATGATAAATCAAATCAGAATTTGCTTACTAAGATTAAGTAATTATCCATATTTTTAAATTATAATGATGGTAGTAGATAAATATTAAAGGAGTTACAAATATGTGTACTTTGATGGAAAAGGATGTACTGATTGAAGATGTTTCTGCAACTGCAGCTTTTATTTCAAATAGATTTTTAGAAGATTCAGATCTTCCAAAAGAATTTAATAGGTGCGCTGATATTAGAGATTATCTATTGAGAACTGCCCCTCAAAACATAGATATAAATAAAGTAAAAACAGAGTTAGATTCTATGAAAGAAAAATTTAAATCTCTTCCTGAAGTCCTAGATTAGGAAATTTCAAAATGAATGATCTAAATGAGTCTGAATTAATAAATGTAGAGCCATCAGAAAAAAGACTCAAAAGAATTTGGAACAATTCCATTAAAAATGGAGAGATAACTCCTGCCACAGGAAAAGCTATTGGAATTGTGCTTGGTGGACAGCCAGGATCTGGTAAATCTGTATTAACCGATAATATTAAAAATCAAACGCCTAATGTTGTTTGCATAAACGGAGATGAATATAGAAGTTGGCACCCAAAATTCTCACAAATTCAGGAAAAGTACGGCAAAGACAGTTCAAAAATAACAGCTAAGTTTGCAGGAAAAGTTACAGAATATCTAATAAATAGAGCTATAAAAGAAAAGTATAACGTTGTTATTGAAGGCACATTTAGAACAGCAGAAACGCCTTTAAAAACGTTAAAGGAATTAAAAGACAACGGATACAAAACTTTCGCTTGTATTAAGACTTGCCCTGCTGAAATTAGTTGGAGTAGGTGTCTAGCTAGATATGAAATAGGATTAAAAGACAAAACAGGAAAAGAACGATTCACAGATAGAAGTCATCATGATCTTGTAGTAAAAAATCTTGCTAAAAACGCTGATATTGTTTTTAAATCTGGATTAGCTGATAAATTTGGCGTTGTTGGCGATGCTGGAACACTATTATTTGACTCTTCAAAGAATAACTTTAACAAGCTTCCATCCAGTGCAATCAATAAAGAATTGAATATTAGTAAAAACAAATCTGATATTGAAAGATAGACTTTATCCCCTCAATAGCTACTCCAAAGACTTCTACAGCTTCAGCACCATTTTCATGATCCTTTTTCTAAGGAGCTTTTTTAAGAGTTTTCCCCATGACTATTCAAAGATTCAGAACATGAATTCCTTATTTCCTTAGAGCAGATCGTTTTTTGTCTTTTCATCTGTAAAGAAGAAAATGTTATAGTTGACACATATCCTAATTTTTGGATGTTAATGTTTAACTCTTATCCATCCTTACAAAATCTTATAACAGAGAACAATTATAGTTGAGTTAAAGTAAGGTTTAATATGAATGATATAAAAGATCACAAAATACTTGTCATTGTTGCAGGAGTCAATGGTGCAGGGAAATCAACAGCTTATGAATTAGATCCTAGGTTCGCAAATAATATTCCAATTATCAATCCTGATGTGTATGCAAAAGAATTTGCTAACAAGGTTGGAGCAAAATCCATCAATGATTTACCACATAATATACAGAACACAATTAACATAAAAGCTGGAAAATTAGCCTTAAAAGCTAGACAAGAAGCTTTAAAATTAGGTATCGAATTTGGAATTGAAACCACAGCTACATCAGAAGCAACTCTAAAACTCATAGATAAGGCTCATAGCTTAAATTATCAGGTGAACCTTCTGTACGTTATGTTACCAGATGAAACCTTCCATATTGAAAGAGTAAAGTTGAGGGCAAAAACAGGTGGCCATTTTGTTTCCCCTGATGATATAAAAAGAAGGTTTATAAGAGCACAAAATTTGTTTCCTAAATTGTTAAAAGCTGCTGATAGAGTTTCTGTATATGACAACACAGTTGGATACAAAATAGCTTTAACAAAAGAAAATGGAAAATATAGGATCTTTCCTTGCGAAGAAACTATTCAAAAGAGACTACAAAAAGCCGTAAATGAAATTTGTAGAAATGAAAAACAAGTTGCTCAAAATAGAGCAAACTTTATAAATAAAAAAAAGTCTAGCGATCTAGAAAGATAGGCATCAATTTACCTTTATATATTTTTTTTTGCCGTTTGGATAAAGTTCATATCTTCCAGACTCATCCTGTTGAAGAACTGGGACTCCAGCAGCCCAACTTGCTTCAATGGCTTTTTTTAGATTTTCTCTAACAACTTTAGGATTACACAGATTTTCGTAAAAAATCTCTCCAGGAGTTTGAGTTTTTTTATCTGCAACAAAAACGGATGCCTTATTCATAAAGTGACTCTCAAAAAAATTATTCTCTTACAAGCTGATTATAATTTATTTTTACCCAAAAGTTTTCTCACACTGACTATTATTATCTTAAATATGATCATGTTGGGCATTCTTCTTACGATTGATAGCCCATTTCTGGGCCTGAGACTGCTTTGATTGATGCGACTTACGCTGTCTAATCTTCTCTTTAATGTCATAGCCTTTTTCTTTCTGCTTTTTATTAAACTCTTTAAGCTTTCTTAGAAGCTCTTCTTGAGATGTCTCTACTGGAGGCATATTGTTTATGTATCGTTCTAAATCTGCAGCTAACTTTATATTTTGAGCATTGCCTGAAGCTCTAAGTTCTTTGATATACAAAGCAGCGTTCTTAATGATGTTCTCTCTTGTCTTTACTGCTTTTTGTTTACCTACACTCTCAGGAAGGTCTTTACCAGAAGTTAAAGCATCATCAATCTGCTTCATTCTTTCAAGATCATAAGGATGAGATGGTGAAATGTGTTTATTCCATTCTCTTTCTTCTTGATGAATACGCTCTTG
>Ga0256407_10003007_pt1 | contig 30848 bp, 26 predicted proteins | sample RumenRJG_04DNA_FD_193489 | JGI IMG/M metagenome (GOLD analysis project Ga0256407, IMG submission 193489) | Bovine rumen microbial communities from Lethbridge, Alberta, Canada - RJG_04 | ecosystem: Host-associated > Mammals > Digestive system > Stomach > Rumen | place: Canada: Alberta...
CGAGGCTCCTGTTCCCGAGAGCAGTGTGGAGACTTCGGCGGAAGAAAGCACCGAAGAATCTTCGGCAGCAGAAGAGAGTACCGAAGCAGCGCAGGAGAGCAGCACCGGAGCAGAGAGTACCGAGAGCCTGACGGCCCGGGAGATTGAAGAATCCGTGGGCATCGGCCTGACCGAGGCGGTCGAGACCGACGCGCCGGAGTCGAAGCTGCGCGTCCGCATCGACAACGTGGACTTTGACGAGGGAAGACTGAGCGTACACTTCAAGTCGAAGGTGGAATGGAAATCGCCTTCCGTATCGGTGGAGGACCAGGACGGGGAGACCTACTCTGCGAAGATTATCGATACCGATTCCGAGAGCTGCGAGATTGAAGTCTACGGACTGGACGGCGGACTTGCCTGCGAGTTCATCATCGGCGGCGTCGGCAGCCGGGGCGAGCACAGCTACGGCAGCGTGAAGGGATACTTTGATACGCCGGAGATCGCCGAGGGCGCCTATTCTTCCACCCACAGCGGGAAGAAGGATGAGACAGAGGGCGGCGAAGATGCCGGTGAGGACGAAGACGACGAAGAGACGCCGGTGAGCACGGCGGCAGAGACGGAAGCGACGTCTATAGCAGCCGAAACGGCGGCACCTCTGCCGGAGACACAGCAGAGTGCAGCTGCTGAGGGCTCTTCCGGAGCGGACCAGGCCGGAGATGGCGGTCAGGCCGCGGGGGAAGGAAGTGCAGAAGAGAGCAGCCAGGCGCCGGCAGCATAACCGAATGCATGGAAATAACAGCAGAAGGCCATTCCTGCAGAACGCAGCGAATGGCCTTTTTTATACATTTTCCGGAGAAGAAAAATAATTCCAAAAAACACTTGACGATTCCCGGTTCTGTGATATAATGATTTTCGCAGTCGTAATTACTGCGGCAGTCACAAAGGCTGCAAACTGAATATTGGGCTATAGCCAAATGGTAAGGCAGCGGACTCTGACTCCGTCATTTTGAAGGTTCGAATCCTTCTAGCCCAGCTTTAAGAGCCGTTAATTTTTGCAGATGCAATGATTAGCGGCTTTATTGCGTATTTGAAATTATAAAATGACAGGATGGCAGATCAGTATGGGAACAATTTCGGCAGAAGAACTGGAACAGGCAAAGCGGGAAGATAAGGCGTCCGGCGAAATCATTTACCGCACACGCCTTGTCCGGCAGCTTGCGGAAGAAGCGGCAGATCCGGATCTGGCCGCAAGGACGCTGGAGATCGAAAAGAGTATTATCAAGAAGTTCCGCCGGCCGGTCTGGCGGCAGTTCACCAAGGCGGTCCACGATTATCAGCTGATTCAGGAAGGCGACAAAATCGCCTGCTGCATCTCCGGCGGCAAGGACTCCATGCTGCTGGCCAAGCTCCTGCAGGAGCTGCAGCGGCACGGCAAGGTGCACTTCGAGCTGGAATTTCTCTGCATGAACCCGGGGTATCACGAGGAGAACTGGTCGATTGTCCAGAGCAACGCCCGGATTCTGGGGATTCCGCTGGAGCACTTTGATTCCGAGATCTTCGATATCGTGGCGGACGTCGGCAAGAGTCCCTGCTATCTCTGCGCGAGAATGCGGAGAGGGTATCTCTATTCCCGGGCGAAGGCCCTGGGATGCAATAAAATCGCTCTGGGCCACCATTTTGACGACGTGATCGAGACGGTGCTGATGGGCATGTTCTTTGCGGGCAAGTTCGAGACGATGATGCCGAAGCTGCACAGCAACAACTTCCCCGGCATGGAGCTCATCCGTCCCATGTACCTGGTAAAGGAGCGGGATATCCTGGCCTGGCGGGACTACAATCACCTGCATTTTATCCAGTGTGCCTGCCGCTTTACGGAATCCATCCAGAAGGAAGAGGAGGAATCCGGATCCCGCAGGGAGGATATGAAGCAGCTGATAAATACCCTGCGGAAGATGGATAAAAACGTGGATAAAAACATCATGAGCGCAACCCATGATGTGAGCCTGAAGACCATCCTGGGCTTCCACACCGATGACTGGCGCTACAGCTTCCTGGATGACTATGACCTGCCGGAGGAGAGCCGCAGAAAGCAGCTGCGGGAAGAACCGGCAGAGAAGGCGGACCCTGCCGGCAGGAAGGGACAGAACGCCAAAACAGAAGGAGAAGAGGCATGAGAATACTCATCACGAACGATGACGGAATCGGGGCTCCGGGGATCCGCCGGCTGGCGGAGATGGCAGCCTCCCTGGGCGAGGTCTGGGTGGTGGCGCCGGAGAATCAGTGCAGCGCCATGTCCCACCGGATTACCATCCGGGGCCAGATGACGGCCCGGAGAGTGGACTTTCCGGTGCCGGCAGCGTCGGCCTGGAGCCTTGCGGGGACTCCGGCGGACTGCGTCAAGGTGGCTCTCATGTACCTGATGCGGGACCACCGGCCCGACTTGGTGTTTTCCGGGGTAAACCACGGATACAATGCAGGCTATGACATCGCCTATTCCGGCACGGTGGGCGCGGCCATGGAGGCCATGATGCAGGGCGTGCCGGCGATGGCATGGTCCACGGAGGCGGTAGACTGCCATGAGGTGGAAGACCGGTATATGCAGGAGATTGCAGCGGAGCTTCTGGCGAAGAAGGCGCCGGAAGGCGGCATCTGGAATGTGAATTTCCCGGGATGCGCCCTCGCCGACTGCAGGGGAATCCGGTGGGATACCACCGTTGCGCCCATTCAGGTATTCAAGGAATTTTACAGCCCGAACCTCACGGACGACGGGGAAGTGCTCACCATCGGGGCGACAAAGACCGTCTCATCCGAGACGCCCGAGGGGACAGACCTCCGGGCCGTGCTGGAGAACTATATTTCCATCGGCATCGTGAAAAGCAGCGTTCTGTAGTCGGACTGTGAGGGCGTTTGGCAGACGGCGGAAGAAAGGAAGGACACCATGGATCATTTTGTGCTGCATTCGGAGTTTAAGCCCACGGGCGACCAGCCGAGGGCCATCGAGGAGCTGGTGCAGGGTTTTAAAGAGGGAAACCAGTGCGAAACCCTGCTGGGCGTCACCGGTTCGGGAAAGACCTTTACCATGGCCAATGTCATCGAAAAGCTCAATAAACCGACGCTGATCATCGCCCACAACAAGACGCTGGCGGCCCAGCTGTACGGGGAGATGAAGGAGTTCTTCCCGGAAAATGCCGTGGAATACTTTGTCTCCTACTATGACTATTACCAGCCGGAGGCCTATGTGCCCTCGACGGATACCTATATCGAGAAGGATTCCGCCATCAATGACGAGATCGATAAGCTGCGGCACTCGGCCACGGCGGCCCTGTCGGAGAGAAGCGACGTTATCATCGTGGCTTCGGTTTCCTGCATTTACGGTCTGGGCAGCCCCATTGACTATAAAAACATGGTCATCTCCCTCCGCCCCGGCATGGAGAAGGACCGGGATGACGTCATCCGGAAGCTGGTGGAGATCCAGTACAACCGCAATGATATGGATTTCAAGCGGGGAAGCTTCCGGGTGCGGGGTGATACCATCGAGATCTATCCTGCCTATTCCAGCGGCACGGCCTACCGGGTCGAGTTTTTCGGCGATGAGATCGACCGGATCACGGAGATCGATTCCCTGACCGGAGAGATCCGGGCGGTTCTCGGCCATGTGGCCATCTTCCCGGCTTCCCACTATGTGGTGCCGAAGGAGAAGATGATGCTGGCCACGGAGAATATTCTGCAGGAGATGCAGGAGCAGGTGGCCTATTTCAAGAGCGAGGACAAGCTGATTGAGGCCCAGAGAATTGCGGAGCGGACCAACTTTGACGTGGAGATGATGCGGGAGACGGGATTCTGCTCCGGCATCGAGAACTATTCCCGGCAGCTGAACTTCACGAAGGCGGGGGATCCGCCCTGTACCCTGATGGACTATTTCCCCCAGGAATTCCTGCTGATCATCGATGAGTCCCACATGACCATTCCCCAGATCGGCGGCATGTACAACGGTGACCGGGCGAGAAAGACGGTCCTGGTCAATTACGGATTCCGCCTGCCCTCGGCCCTGGATAACCGCCCCCTCTCCTTCGACGAGTTTGAGAGCAAGCTGGACCAGGTCCTGTTCTGCTCCGCCACGCCGGCGAAGTATGAGGAGGAGCACGAGATGCTGCGGGCAGAGCAGCTGATCCGCCCGACGGGACTGCTGGATCCGCCCATCGATGTGCGGCCGGTGAAGGGCCAGATCGATGACCTGCTCACCGAGATTACCCGGGAGACGGATAAGAAAAACAAGGTGATGGTGACCACGCTGACAAAGCGTATGGCCGAGGACCTGACCGACTTCCTGAAGGAAGCGGGAGTCCGGGTGAAGTACCTTCACTCCGACGTGGATACCCTGGAGCGGGCGGAGATTATCCGCGACATGCGCCTGGATGTGTTCGACGTGCTGGTGGGAATCAATCTCCTGCGGGAGGGCCTGGATATTCCGGAGATCACCCTGGTGGCGATTCTGGATGCGGATAAGGAGGGATTTCTCCGCTCGGAGACCTCCCTGATTCAGACTGTGGGAAGAGCCGCGAGAAATGCCGACGGCCGGGTTATCATGTATGCGGACATGATCACCGATTCCATGAAGAAGGCCATCGATGAGACAAACCGCAGACGCACGGTCCAGGAGGCCTACAACAAGGCCCATGGCATCACGCCGACCACGATAAAGAAGGCTGTCCGGGACCTGATTTCCATCTCCCAGGCGGCGGACGGCATCACCAACCGGATCACCAAGGATCCGGAGTCCATGGACCGGGACGAACTGGAGAAACTGATCAAAACGGTAACAAAGAAGATGAATCAGGCGGCGGCGGAGCTGAATTTCGAGGAGGCCATGAAGCTGCGTGATCGGATGGTGGAGCTGAAAAAGATGCTTCGAGATATGGATGAATAACAGCAGAGATACGATAGAACATTTGACAGAATTTGCCCTCAGCATGGGGGAGATAATGCTGGTGAGCGGCGCCGAGATGGCCAGGGTGGAGGATACGGTCTGCCGGATTCTCAAAGCCGGAGGTCTTACGTCGCCCGAGGTTTTCGCCCTGCCGACGGGAATATTTGTCGGGGCGAGAGACCGGCGGGGCATCGCGGCCATGCACAGGGTCACTGACCGCAGCACAAATCTTTTCCGGATCTGCCGGCTCAACCAGCTGTCCCGGGAATTCTGCAGCAAAAAAAAGACGCTGAAAGAAGCGGAAGAAGAGCTTCTGCGGATCAAATCGGACCCGGATTACGGTTTCCTGATAAAGCTTCTGGGATATGCCCTCTGCTGCGGCTTCTTTGCCGTCATGTTCGGCGGAGGTGCGGCGGAGGTACTGGCAGCGGCGGGGGTGGGACTCCTCCTCTGCGCGGTGCTGAAGTTTCTTTCGCGGTATTCCCTCAGTGATTTTATCCGGGTGATGATGGGGGCCTTTACGGTGGGGCTCTCCACCCTGCTTGTGCAGCACTTCCTGTGGACGCCCCTGATGGCGGACGCGGTGCTGATCGGCGCGATCATGCCGCTGGTGCCGGGAGCTACGCTCACGACAGGAATCCGGGATACCATCAACGGGGATTATTCCGCGGGCACGGCCCGCATCGCGGAGGCGGTGGTGACGGCACTGGCCGTAGCCACGGGAGTCGCCGGATCCATGATGGTTCTGCGGTAAGATGCGCTAAGGTCTGCGGGCGGGACGCTGTGCCCGCAAAGGAGAAGGTTATGTCTTTGTATGAACTGATAGTGCAGACGGGAAGCGCCTTTCTGGCAATTCTCGGGTTTGGCATTATACTGAGCGTGCCCCGCGGCCTGCTGGCGGCAGCAGGCTTTGCGGGCGCACTGAACTGGGCGGTCTACTGTGTGGTCACCGGAGCCGGCGGGGGTGCCGTTCCGGCAGCGCTTTTGGCCAGCATAGCGGCCGCATTTTCCAGCCATGTGCTGGCGCGCCGGAAAAAGGCCCCGGTGACGGCGTTTCTTCTGCCCGGCATTATGCCTACCGTGCCGGGTGCTTCCATCTACCGGACGGTTTTATACCTGAGCCGGCAGGAGAATATCCTGGCAGCGGATTATTTTGCGGAAACCCTTCAGATTGCCGGCGCGATGGCACTCGGGATCTTTATCGTGGATTCCGTGGTAAGACAGCTTCCCTGGGGAACGGTGATCAGACACCCTTCCCTGCGGAAATAATAGACATGGTCGGAGAGCCGGTCCATGGGCTCCACGCCCTGGCGGTTTACCTCCTGCACCATCTCATTTAACGACCGGGAGGTGCCCGCAAGGCGCTCCGGCAGAAGCAGAACCTCGTGGATACTGGATGGAATGATGACCAGGTCATCGTCCACCGCGTCCGCGAGTTTTTTTAATACATCGGGATAGAGCATGGCGGAAGCTCCCTGGATGCCGGTGCCGTTGGTGAGAACAAAGAGGGGCGGCACGGGCAGAATCTCGTCGGGGGGAAGCTGCAGCGTGTCCGACATGGTGCGGAGCCTGGCCGGGAGAACCTTAGGCGCGGAGGCCATCGCATCCCGGCAGAGGACCTCCCGGGAAATGTTCCAGATCTCCAGGTGTTCCTTCCGGACGGTGCAGGAGTACAGCTCGCCGCAGTCGGAGCGGAGCACCGAGAAGAAGACCATGGCAAGGTCCAGGACCGGACACCAGACAAGGTCTTTCAGAAGCTCCCGGTTGCCTTCCGCATTCACCAGCCGGATGGCCAGCCGGTTCCGGATGCGATCATAATCGCAGAACCGTTCGGCTGTGTCGGCGGGGAGCTCCGGGGCGGCAGTCACGGCCTGCACGACCTGGTCTGCGATCCGGTGGATTGGCATGCCGCAGTTGTACATCTCGTAGAAATCATTCAGATAGATGGTGGGGGCAATCGGACAGGAGCCGGATATGATGGTCAGCCCCTCACAGACCGTTCCGTTGTTTTTCAGGACCTTTTCCGGGCGGACTTCGCAGGAATCCCCCAGCTTCTGCTGAACCAGAACGCGTACCGTGTTCAGAAAATTATCGAATCCCATAGATACCTCCTACATGAGGGCAGAGTTTCAGTGCAGAGAATTGTTGTGCTGACCGGAAAACTCCGATGGGAATGTAGTGCGATCATAGCAAAGTTGAGGGGCCGGATCTATGGTAAAAACGACGAACAATTATACCGTCGGATTCGGCATAATATTCTGAAATAAATGTTCAAAATAAACAAAATACCAAAAACAATCTTCTTAAGAATTAAGATATATAAATTTAATGTCGGGAAACCATAAAAAGTCTTGACAAATCAGAGGCTGTTTTGTATAATGAAGCCAACAAAAAGATACAAAACAGAAGGGATTCAGAGATGAGAATCCCGATAGAATTTCAAGAAGAAAGGGGTTGAGTCCGCCGGAAGTTTATAAGCGTCTGATAATACATCAGACAGGATAGACGCAGCAGAGAAGATCAAACAATTCTATTACCGGTACACGGTAACGATTCGCAGCTGATATGACGAGAAAGTATCAGAGGAAGAGGTACAGAGGAGTACGGATAGAAAGTAAAAAAAATGAAGGTTTGAGAAAAGAAACACGAAAAGCTGCGGATGACAATTGAATATAGATCGGAGATAATGGAGGTAAAGGCCATTGGATAACGAAATCTGAGAGGGTATCGGTTCAGGAAATTGAAGAATCGATACCCTCTTATTGTGCGCGATACAGCCTGCGGGCGACCGCCCTGGGGCGGTCGAAACAGGCGGAGTGCAGAGCGGACAGATGTGCTTACACCCCCTCCAGCGTAAACGGCGGCGTATACTCTTCCTTCGCACTGCTCTTTTCCTGCATGAATCCCCGATCCAGGCCCAGCTCGATGGCACAGTCCAGAACCCGGTTGTATTCATAGGTGGTGATGCGGCGGTTCAGGTCCTTGTGCTCACTGCTCTTATAGAAGGGCGTGTACTGGCTCATCAGGCTGATCAGGAAGCTGTTTTCGGGCAGCTCTTTTTTGATCTGATGCAGGAGCTTTATGGAATCGTCCTTGTGGCCCGGGAGCACCAGATGACGGAGAAGAACGCCGCGGACAAGAAGCCCGTGTTCCATCACGGGTTTTCCGGCACACTCGATCATGGTCCGGATGGCGCGGATGGCCCGCTCGTTATAGTCCGGTGCGGCGGAGAGCCGTCCGGAGAGGGCCGGGTCATAGTATTTGATATCCGGGAGCCAGACGGAGACATAGGGGGCCAGCAGGCGGACGGCTTCCTCGGTCTCATAGCCGCCGGAGTTATATACCACGGGGATGGTGAGCTTTCCGCGGACCGCCTCCAGGGCCTCCAGCACGGAGGGAAGATAGGGGGCGGCGGTCACCAGGTTGATGTTGTGGGCACCTTTATTCTGCAGTTCCAGGAAGATTTCCGAAAGCCTGCCGGAAGAGACGGGCTTTCCGAAGTTCTCCTGACTGATTTTATAATTCTGGCAGAAGCAGCACCGCAGGGTGCAGCCGGTGAAGAATACCGTGCCGCTGCCGCGCTCCCCGCTGATAACCGGCTCTTCCCATGGATGAAGGGCAGCACGGGCTATGACGGGCCAGGCCGGCGCCTGGCAGAAGCCCTTCTGCGAAAACCGGTCGATGCGGCACTGCCTCGGACAGAGGGTGCACTGCCGGTAGCTTACCGGCATATCCAGCGGAACATTGATCCGTTTCCATTCGGCAGAAAGCTTCTCCATGGAAAAGGCCGCGTTGGCCGGACTGGTGGATGGAAGCTTAATAGCGGGAATCCCGGTTTTCGGGCGGATATAGCGCTCGTACAGGTTATAGGAAGCGGTCCCGTTACAGTAGATCATCTCGATGGGGGCGCCTTCCAGGATGGGAAAAAGGTCATTGGGAACGGCGTTTTTGATGGAACTGTCGCTGGAACCGGTGATATCGCAGCTCTTAATCACATCCCAGAGGGCGATACGATTGCGCAGAAGAAAGGCCCGCTTTTCGGGAATGGTCTCCGGGACCGGCTCATTCCGGAGACCGGCGACAAGAGCCCAGAACCGGTTGCGGGGATGACCGTAAAAAAAGTTCATTTCCCGGGATTTGACCGAGGGAAAGGAACCGAGTATCAGAATGCGTGAGCGGCCGTCAAAAAGGGCCGGAAAGGGATGGACTGGCATGAAAACCTCTCCTTGATTTATAATCCTCTGGACTTTATAATTATATGATGTATATCTGTCACCACAGGCCAGGGGATGACCCGGAACCGTGGGGTGACGGACAGAAGAATTCTACCACAAACCCGGAGAAGAAGAAACCAGATGAACGAAAACAACCAGAACAAGGAGGGCGGGAATTCGCCCAAAAAGAATTATACGGCGCTGCTTATCACCCTGATTTTTACCCTGTTTATCGTCGGGGCCATGCACAGCTGGTGGCAGCAGAGCCGTTCAGAACAGATTCCCTACAGTGAGTTCAACCAGATGCTGAAGGACCACGAGATCGAATCCGTGGTGGTCAGCGGTTCCAAGATTACCATCACCCCGAAGGAAGGCTCGAAGAAGTACGGCACCGGCAAGGGCCTGGCAGACGGCGGTCTCATGGGCGTGGAGTACTATACCGTGCCGATGTACGACCCGGATCTGCAGAACAAGCTGGATGAGTACGGCGTTGCCACCTATGAGCAGGCCTCCGCGGATCCGACGATGTCCATCATCGCCATCCTGGTGGAGTGGGTCCTGCCCATCGCCGTGATGCTCTTTATCTTCAATTTCATGATGAAGCGCATGGGCGGAGGCGGCGGCCTGATGAATGTGGGCAAGAACAACGCCCGCGTCTATGTGCAGAAATCCACCGGCGTCACCTTCGCGGATGTGGCCGGCGAGGATGAGGCGAAGGAGTCCCTGACGGAGATTGTGGACTTTTTGCACAATCCCGGCAAGTATACAACCATCGGCGCGAAGCTCCCGAAAGGTGCCCTTCTCGTGGGCCCGCCCGGAACGGGAAAAACCCTTCTGGCGAGAGCGGTGGCCGGCGAGGCCAAGGTGCCGTTTTTCAGCATTTCCGGTTCGGAATTCGTGGAAATGTTCGTCGGCGTGGGTGCCTCCCGTGTCCGCGACCTGTTCAAGCAGGCCCAGCAGCAGGCGCCCTGCATTATCTTTATCGATGAGATTGACGCCATCGGAAGAAGCCGTGACAGCCGCATGGGCGGAAATGACGAGAGAGAGCAGACCTTAAACCAGCTGCTTTCCGAGATGGACGGATTTGACGCGTCCAAGGGACTTCTGGTTATGGCAGCCACCAACCGCCCGGAGATCCTTGACCCGGCACTGCTCCGTCCCGGCCGTTTTGACCGGCGGGTTATCGTGGACAAGCCGGATCTGAAGGGCCGCGTGGAGATTCTGCGCGTGCACAGTAAGGACGTAAAGCTGGATGAGACCGTCGATTTCGACGAGATCGCCCTGGCCACCTCCGGCGCTGTCGGCGCAGACCTGGCCAATATGATGAATGAGGCGGCCATCACCGCCGTCAAGAAGGGCCGGAAGGCCGTGTCCCAGAAGGACCTCTTCGAGGCTGTCGAGCTGGTTCTGGTGGGCAAGGAGAAGAAGGACCGGATCCTCAGCAAGGAGGAGCGCCGGATTGTGTCCTACCATGAGGTGGGCCACGCCCTGGTGAGCGCCCTGCAGAAGGATGCGGAGCCGGTACAGAAGATTACCATTATCCCCCGCACCATGGGTGCCCTGGGCTATGTCATGCAGGTGCCGGAGGAAGAGAAGTATCTGAATACGGAGAAGGAACTCCACGCCATGCTGGTCGGTTTTCTGGCCGGCCGTGCGGCGGAGGAGCTGGTGTTTGACAGCGTGACAACGGGAGCTGCCAACGATATCGAGAAGGCTACCAACATCGCCAGACAGATGGTAACCCGGTTCGGCATGTCGAAGAGGTTCGGCCTCATGGGCCTGGAGACGGTGGAGAACCAGTACCTGACCGCCCAGCGCGTCATGAACTGCAGCGACGTCACGGCCGCAGGCATCGACGAGGAAGTCCGGGAGATGCTGGCAAAAGCCTATGAAGAGGCGAAGACGCTGCTCTCCGAGAACCGGGATGCCCTCGATAAGATTGCAGATTTCCTGATTGAGAAGGAAACCATCACCGGCAAGGAATTCATGAAGATTTTCCGGGAAGTGAAGGGCCTTCCGGACCCGGATGCCCCGGCTCCGGCAGAGACGGAAGCTCCGGCAGAGGCGGAAGCTCCGGCAGAGACGGAAGCTCCGGCAGAGGCGGAAGCTCCGGCGGAGACAGCGGCTCCGGCTGAGGCAGAGTCTCCGGCTGAGGCAGAAGCTCCGGCAGAACCGGAAAGACCTGAGACGATGTAATCTATGTTTGTGATTGAAGATGAACTGAAAAAACTGCCGCCGCAGCCGGGCGTATACATCATGCGCTCGGCCCGCGACGAGATTCTGTATGTGGGCAAGGCGGTCAATCTGCATAACCGCGTGCGGTCCTATTTCCGCAGGATTGTGGGGCGGGGGCCGCAGATCGCGAAGATGGTGGAGCAGATTGACCACTTTGAGTATATTGTCACGGATTCAGAGCTGGAGGCTCTGGTCCTGGAAAACAACCTGATCAAGGAGCATAAGCCCCGCTACAATACCCTTCTGAAGGACGACAAGACCTACCCCTATGTGAAGGTGACGGTGACGGAAGCATTTCCCAGAGTTCTGTTTTCCAGACGGATGGCAAGGGACGGCAACCGCTATTACGGGCCTTTTTCCAGCTCAACGGCGGTGAAGGATACCATCGACCTGATGCACCGCCTCTACCATATCCGGAACTGCAGCCGGAAGCTGCCGCAGGATATCGGCAAGGAACGGCCCTGCCTCTATCACCACATCAACCAGTGCGATGCGCCCTGCATGGGGTATATCTCTGAGGAGGATTACCGGAAGCAGGTGGGTAAGGTGCTGTCCTTTCTGGACGGCAATTACCGGGAGGTGACGAAGGAGCTGGAGAGCCGGATGCAGGCGGCCAGCGATGCGCTGGAGTTTGAGAAGGCCATCGAGTACCGGGAGCTTCTGAAAAGCGTGCAGCAGGTGGAGGAGCGCCAGAAGATCACCAGCCAGAGCATGGATGACAGGGACATCATCGCCGTTTCCTGCGAGGAGGGGGACGCGGTGGTGCAGGTGTTCTTTATCCGGGACGGCAAGATGATCGGACGGGAGCATTTCCATATGAGCGTGGCCTGGGACCAGGAAAGCGCCGAGATTCTGGGTATGTTTGTGCGCCAGTATTATTCCGGCACCCCCTTTGTGCCCCACGAGATCTGGCTTCAGGAGGAGATCGAGGACGCGGAGGTGATCGGAAGGTACCTTTCCGAGCGCCGCGGCCAGAAGGTGCGCATCGTCGTGCCGAAGAAGGGCCAGAAGGAAAAGCTGGTGGAGCTGGCGAAGAAGAACGCGGATATGGTGCTGGCGAAGGACCGGGACAAGATCAAGCGGGAAGAGCTTCGGACCATCGGGGCCATGAACCAGGTGGCGTCCTGGATCGGCCTTACGGATATTCACCGGGTGGAGGCCTACGATATCTCCAATATCAGCGGATTTGAGTCGGTGGGCTCCATGGTGGTGTTTGAGAACGGAAAGCCGAAGCGGAATGATTACCGGAAGTTCCGGATCCGCACAGTGCAGGGGCCGAATGACTACGCTTCCATGAAGGAGGTGCTGACAAGGCGGTTCTCCCACGGCATTGACGAGGCAGAGCGGCTCCGGGCGGCGGGACAGGATGTGTCCGCCGGCAGTTTTACCCGATTCCCGGACCTTCTGATGATGGACGGCGGAAGAGGACAGGTGAATATCGCCCTGGAGGTGCTTTCGGAGCTTAAGCTTTCCATTCCCGTCTGCGGCATGGTCAAGGATGACCATCACCGGACGAGAGGGCTGTATTATAATAATGTTGAGATTCCCATCGATACCCGTTCGGAGGGATTCAAGCTGATAACACGGGTGCAGGATGAGGCCCACCGGTTTGCCATCGAGTATCACCGGAGCCTCAGAAGCAAGGAACAGGTACATTCGGTGCTGGATGACATTCCGGGCATCGGACCGAAGCGAAGACTGGCGCTCATGCGCGCATTCCGCAGCTTTGAGGCGGTGAGAAGCGCTTCGGTGGAGGAACTCTCCGAGGTTCCCTCCATGAATCTGGCAGCAGCGGAAAAGGTATACGCATATTTTCATGGCAGAGAGGAAGGTACCAATGGCTGATGTTACCATTACGGAGCTGATTGAAAAACAGGGACTCCGCAATATGACCCCCGAGATTGACACAGACACTATCGTGCTGAAGAGCCAGGAGGTCAACCGTCCGGCCCTTCAGCTGGCAGGTTTTTTCAAGCATTTTGACAAGGACCGCGTGCAGATCATCGGCAACGTGGAATCCTCCTATGTGGCGACACTGGACCCGGCGAGACGCCATGAGGTGTTTGAACGGCTGATTTCTTCGGGCATTCCCTGCCTGGTCTACAGCCGCGGCATTCTTCCGGAGGAGGACGTGCAGCACCTGTGCATGCAGTATGAGGTGCCCTGCCTTCTGTCGGAGAAGATGACCTCGGACCTGATGGCCGAGATTATCATCTGGCTGAACCAGATTCTGGCGCCGATGATCAGCATCCACGGCGTTCTGGTGGATGTGGCCGGCGTGGGCGTGCTCATCATGGGCGAGAGCGGCATCGGAAAGAGCGAGGCGGCGCTGGAGCTGATTAAGCGAGGACACCGTCTGGTCAGCGATGACGTGGTGGAAATCCGCCGCTACAGCGATTCCCGCCTGATGGGAACCTCCCCGGATATCACCAAGTACTTTATCGAGCTTCGCGGCATCGGCATCATCGATGTCAAAACCCTGTTCGGCGTGCAGTCCGTGAAGGATGAGCAGTCCGTGGACATGGTCATCAAGCTGGAGGAGTGGGACAGAGACCGGGATTACGACCGCCTGGGCCTGGAGGACCATTACATGGAATTCCTGGGCAATAAGGTGGTATGCCACTCCATCCCGATTAGACCGGGCCGGAATCTCGCGGTTATCGTGGAGTCGGCGGCGGTGAACTTCCGCCAGAAAGAGATGGGCTACAACACAGCCCAGGAACTGTACCGCAGAGTGCAGGCCGCGATGGCGGGGGCAGACTGATGATAAATTATGATGAACTGCAGCAGGCAGCAGGAGAAAGCCGTCTGCTGGAACAGGAACCCATGAGCAGCCATATCTCCTTTCGGGTCGGCGGACCGGCGGATTATCTGGTGCAGGCTTCGGATGAGAAGGCAGTGGCGGATGTTCTTTCCTTCTGCAGAAAAGAGCAGATTCCCTGCTATGTGCTGGGCAATGGGACCAACGTCCTGGTGAAGGACGAGGGATACCGGGGCGTGATTCTGCAGATCGGACAGAATATGTCGGACATCTCCGTCAGAAGAGAAGAGGACGGCTCTGCCGTCATCTGCGCGCAGGCGGGAGCGCTGCTCTCTGCCATCGCTCACCGGGCCCTGGAGGAGGGGCTTGCCGGCATGGAGTTTGCGGCGGGAATCCCCGGGTCCCTCGGCGGCGCCGTGGTGATGAACGCCGGTGCCTACGGTGGGGAGATGAAGGATATCCTTACCCTGGTGCGTCTGCTGATGCCGGACGGGGAGATCGTCACAAAGACGCCGGAAGAACTCCGGCTGGGATACCGTTACAGCCTGGTGCCGAAGCTTTCGGCCACCGTTCTTTCCGCAGAAATCCGCCTTGCGGCGGGAGACCGGGAAGAAATCCGGGCGAAGATGGATGACCTGGCAAAGCAGCGCCGGGACAAGCAGCCGCTGGAGTATCCCAGCGCGGGAAGCACCTTCAAGCGGCCTGTGGGCCACTTTGCCGGCAAGCTTATCCAGGATGCGGGCCTTCGCGGCTACACCGTGGGCGGGGCCCAGGTGTCGGAGAAGCACTGCGGCTTTGTCATCAACCGCGGCGGGGCCACGGCCTCCGATGTGCTGCGGCTGATGGAGGACGTGCAGCGCCTGGTGGAGAAGACCTCCGGCGTTCTGCTGGAGCCGGAAGTGAGAATACTATGAGGCTGGTGATTGTGACCGGCATGTCCGGCGCCGGGCGGAATACGGCGCTGAAGATGCTGGAAGATATGGGATTTTACTGCGCCGACAACCTGCCCGTCGAGCTTTTGGACAAGTTCGCCGACCTGATGCTGGAAAGCTCCCGGGATTTCGGCGAGGCGGCGGCCATCGGCGTGGATATCCGCAGCGGGGAGCAGCTGCCCCTGCTGGCGGAGACGCTGGATAAGTGGACAGCCACAAAGGTGCCTTACACGGTGCTCTACATGGAGTGCTCGGACGAGGTGCTGACCAGACGGTATAAGGAGTCCCGCCGGGCCCATCCTCTGGCGCCGAATGAGCGGGTCGGAGAAGGAATCCGCCTGGAGCGGGAGCGCCTGCAGTTTATCAAAAAGCGGGCCAACTACATACTGGATACCTCCAACCTGCTGACCAGGGATCTGCGGTCGGAGCTGGCGCGAATCTTTGTGGAGCGGGAGGAATTCTCCAACCTGTTCGTGACGGTCTTAAGCTTCGGCTTCAAATACGGGATCCCCGCGGATGCGGACCTGGTGTTTGACGTGCGCTTCCTGCCGAATCCTTACTATGTGCCGGAACTGCGCCACAGGACCGGGGACGAGGAGGATGTGCAGAATTATGTGCGGCAGGGCGGCGTTGCCGACACCTTCATGGAAAAACTGGGCGACATGGTGAGCTTTCTTCTGCCCTACTACCAGAAGGAGGGCAAGAGCCAGCTGGTTATCGCCATCGGCTGCACCGGCGGGAGACACCGCTCCGTCACCATCGCAGACCTTCTCTATGAGCGGCTGAAAAACCAGGAGGGTATCGGACTCAAGGTCATGCACAGGGATATTGACAGGGGGTGAGTGCCATGTCATTTTCCTCACGGGTAAAGGAAGAGCTTTCCCGTCGGATTCCGGATGCGCGCCACTGCCGAATTGCGGAACTTGCGGCTATTCTCGGCATGTGCGGCACCGTGGGCATCCATGAAGACAGCTATCATATCCGGATTTATACGGAAAATGTCACCGTCGCCCGGAAGCTGTTCCTTCTTCTGAAGGAAACCTTCGGTATCCGGGGGGAGATCCTGATAAGACAGAGCCATACGCCGGGCAGAAGCCGGGCCTATGTGGTCCTGATCCGCGACGCGGAGAACGTAAAACGAATTCTGGAAGCCTGCAAGATGATCGACCGGGACGGGGAGATCGGCGAGAATTACAGTACGGTCAGGACCTATATCCTGCGGCAGGACTGCTGCAGAAGGGCCTTTATCCGCGGCGCCTTTCTCGCTTCCGGTTCCATGAGCGACCCGGACCGCTTCTATCACCTGGAGCTGGTATGCCAGAACGAGGAGCGGGCGATGCAGCTGCAGAGCATCCTGGCCACCTTCGGGCTGGACGCGAAAACAGTTGTCAGGAAGAAGTATTATGTGGTATATATTAAAGAAGGCAATCAGATCGTGGAGCTCCTGGGCCTGATGGGCGCGGACAGCGCGCTGATGGAACTGGAGAATATACGGATTGTGAAGGAGATGCGGAATTCCGTGAACCGGAAGGTCAACTGTGAGACCGCAAATCTGAACAAGACAGTATCCGCAGCACTTCGCCAGGTGGCGGATATTGAGTACATACGCGATACGAAGGGACTGGATTTCCTGTCCCCGCAGCTGGAGGAGATGGCACGAGTCCGGCTGGAAGCGCCGGAAGCATCCCTCCTGGAACTGGGTTCCATGCTGGAGGTTCCGGTGGGAAAGTCCGGGGTCAATCACCGGCTTCGGAAGATCAGTGAGATCGCGGATGCATTAAGAGGAGGCAGAAATTAATTATGGATACCAGACAGATCCGGCTGGCGCTGGGCAAGGGTATGGAGACCCGGCTCGCAGCAATGCTTGTACAGGTGGCCAGCCAGTACGAGAGCAGTGTTCACATCGAGGCAGCAAACCATAATGTCAATGCGAAGAGCATTATGGGCATGATGTCTCTGGTGCTGAAGAACGGCGATACCATAACCGTCACCGCGGACGGAACCGATGAGGGCAAGGCTCTGGACGGCATTGAGGACTATCTGACCGGAGGAAAGTAAGCTGCCTTTTTCGGCAGAATGCCCGGCAAGGCAGAGAATATGCGAATTGAAAAGGGAAGGCCGCTGCATGGGTTAAGTGCGGCGGCCTTCATTTCTGCATTGGAGGAAGAAGTCAGGATGGCATTCACACATCTTCATGTACATACCGAATACAGTCTGCTGGATGCTTCGGGAAAGATCCCGGAGATGGTTGCGCGGGCAAAAGAGCTGGGGATGGACAGCCTGGCCATCACCGACCACGGTGCCATGTACGGCGTCATTGATTTTTACCGTGCGGCGAAGAATGCGGGAATCAAGCCCATCATCGGCTGCGAGATCTACGTGGCGCCCGGATCCCGGTTTGACCGGGAGGTGGGCGCCGGCGAGGACAAGTACTACCACCTGATTCTTCTGGCAGAGAACAATACGGGTTATGCGAATCTGATGAAGATCGTCTCCCGGGGCTTTACCGAGGGCTTCTACTACCGTCCCCGGGTGGATCTGGAAACTCTGGAGAAGTATCACGAGGGCCTGATCTGCTCCTCCGCCTGCCTGGCGGGAGAAGTGGCGAGAAATCTCGCGGCGGACCGCTATGAGGAGGCCTGCAGGGCCGCGCTCCGCTACCGGGATATCTTCGGAAAGGATAACTTCTTCCTGGAGATCATGGACCACGGAATTCCGCTGCAGCGGAAGGTGAACGCAGGGATTCTCCGGATGCGGGACGAGCTGGGCATTCCCATCATCTGTACCAATGACTGCCACTATATCGGCCGGGATGACGTGGAATCCCACGATATTCTTCTCTGCATCCAGACAGGAAAAAAGGTATCGGATACGGACCGGATGCGCTATGAGGGCGGCCAGTATTATCTGAAATCCGAGGAGGAGATGCGGCAGCTGTTCGGTTACGCGCCGGATGCACTGGAAAATACGGCAAAAATCGCCGCCCGCTGCAATGTGGAAATCGAGTTCGGCGTGCGGAAGCTTCCGAAGTACGATGTGCCGGATAACCTGAGCTCCTGGGAATATCTGCAGAAACTCTGCGAGGAAGGCTTTGCAAAACGGTATCCTTCCGGAGATGAAAGCTTAAGAGAGCGCCTCCGCTATGAGCTGGATACCATTCATTCCATGGGATTTGTGGATTACTTCCTGATCGTGTGGGATTACATCCACTATGCCCGCTCCCAGGGCATCATGGTCGGCCCGGGAAGAGGCTCCGCCGCCGGAAGCATCGTCTCCTACTGCCTGGGCATTACGGATATCGACCCGATCCGCCTGCAGCTGATCTTCGAGCGGTTCCTGAATCCGGAGCGCGTTTCCATGCCCGATATCGACGTGGATTTCGAGTATGAGCGGAGACAGGAAGTCATCGACTATGTCACGGAAAAGTACGGCAGAGACTGTGTCGCCCAGATCGTGACCTTCGGTACCCTGGCGGCCCGGGGCGTGGTCCGCGACGTGGGACGTGTCCTGGACCTTCCCTACGCCAAGTGCGACATGATCGCCAAGATGATCCCGACAGACCTGGGCATGACGCTGGACAAGGCGCTTCTCGCCAATCCGGAGCTCAAGCAGCTCTATGAGAGCGACGGGGATGTGAAATACTTAATTGATATGAGCCGCCGTCTGGAAGGCCTTCCCAGGCATACCTCCATGCACGCGGCGGGCGTGGTCATCTGCGGCGCGCCGGTGGAAGAGTATGTTCCCCTCTCCCGGGGCTCCGACGGTTCCATCACGACCCAGTACACCATGACCACCCTGGAGGAGCTGGGGCTCCTGAAGATGGACTTCCTGGGCCTCCGGACCCTGACGGTCATTCAGGATGCGGTCCGGCTGGCGGAAAAGAGTTCGGGCAAAACCATCGACATCGACGCCATCGATTACAATGACAAAAAGGTTCTGGATTACATCGGCACCGGAAAGGATGACGGGGTGTTCCAGCTGGAAAGCTCGGGCATGAAGGGGTTCATGAAGGAACTGAAGCCGGAGGGATTGGAAGACCTGATCGCAGGCATTTCCCTCTACCGTCCGGGCCCGATGGACTTTATCCCCAAGTACCTGAAGGGAAAGAATGACCGGTCCTCCATCACCTATGACTGCCCGCAGTTAGAGCCGATTCTCCGGCCCACCTACGGGTGCATCGTCTACCAGGAGCAGGTCATGCAGATTGTAAGAGATCTGGCGGGCTATACCTGGGGCCGGAGCGACCTGGTGCGCCGGGCCATGTCCAAGAAAAAGGGCAAGGTCATGGAGGAGGAGCGGAAGAACTTCGTCTACGGCAATCCCGAGCAGGGGGTAAATGGCTGCATCGCCAACGGCATTCCGGAGGCGGTGGCAAACCATATCTATGACGAGATGATCGATTTCGCCAAGTACGCCTTCAACAAGTCCCATGCGGCGGCCTATGCGGTGGTATCCTACCAGACGGCCTGGCTGAAGTATTATTATCCGGTGGAGTTCATGGCGGCCCTCATGACCTCGGTGCGGGACAACAGCACCAAGGTTTCCGAGTATATCATGACCTGCCGGCAGATGGGCATCGGGATTCTGCCGCCGGATATCAACGAGGGCGAATCCGGATTCTCCGCGGCGGGGGACAAGATCCGCTATGGCCTGTCCGCCATCCGGAGCGTGGGATATTCCGTTGTGGAGTCCATCATCCGGGAGCGGCAGCAGAATGGGCCCTACCGGACGCTGGAGGACTTCGTGGACCGGATGGCCGGCAAGGAAGTCAACCGCCGGACCATCGAGAGCTTCATCAAGTCCGGGGCCATGGATAGCATGCCGGGCACCCGAAAACAGAAGTACCTGGTTTCCGGCGACCTGCTGGATCAGAAAAATAAGGAAAAGAAGAATACGATGGCCGGACAGATCAGCATGTTCGACATCGTGGATGAGGACGAAAAGAAGAACTTCCGGGTCAGCTTCCCGAATGTGGGAGAGTACAGCAAGGAAGAGCTTCTCGCCTTTGAAAAGGAGACTCTGGGCGTCTACGTCAGCGGTCATCCCCTGGAGGCCTATGAGGGACTCTGGCAGAAAAATGTATCCGCCAAAACCACGGATTTCGTGGTGGATGAGGAGACCGGCCGCGCCGCTGTGGAGGACGGGGCAAGAGTGGTGCTGGGAGGCATGATCACCCAGAAGACCATCAAAACCACAAGATCCAACCAGGTGATGGCCTTTGTCACCCTGGAGGATATGGCCGGCAGCGTGGAGGTTCTGGTATTCCCGAAGGATTATGAAAAGCATAGGGGCATCCTGAATACCGATGCCAAGGTGTTCATGCGGGGCCGGGTTTCTTTGGGTGACGAGCCGGTGGGGAAGCTCATTGCCGAGCGGATTCTTCCCTTTGAGGAGGTGCCCGCGGAGCTGTGGCTTCAGTTTACGGATATGGACCGGTACAGGGCAGCGGAGTCCTGGCTTGCGGAAACGCTTAAGTATTCGGACGGACAGGACAGCGTTGTCATTTACCTGAAAAAGGAACGGGCAAAGAAGGTTCTTCCGAAGAGCCAGTGTGTGAAGGCCGATGAAAAGCTTCTGGACGCGCTCAGAGCACGCCTGGGGGACGGAAATGTCAAGATCGTCTGGAAACGGGCGGAATTTCTTTACAACCGGGACCGATTGTTCTAGAATGAAGAGAGATCGGCGCCAGAGATCTGCAGACAGCAGCGGCCGATCCGGCCCGTTTGAAATCATGAAGCAGTTATAAGGAGGACAGTATGGCAGCAAAGAAAGTGAAAACGATCGGTGTTCTGACCAGCGGCGGAGATGCGCCGGGCATGAATGCCTGCATCCGTGCGGTGGTTCGCACGGCTATCAACAGCGGCCTGAAGGTCAAGGGAATTATGCGCGGATACGCGGGACTGCTTCAGGAAGAGATTGTGGACATGAACGGCCTGAGCGTGGCGGATATCATCGCCCGCGGCGGCACCATCCTGTATACGGCCAGATGTCCTGAATTCGTGACCCCGGAGGGACAGCAGCGTGGCGCGGAGATCTGCAGAAAGCACGGTATTGACGGCATTGTCGTCATCGGCGGCGACGGATCCTACCGCGGTGCGGGAAAGCTGGCGGCCTTAGGCGTCAACACCATCGGCGTTCCGGGAACCATCGATCTGGATATCGCCTGCACCGACTATACCATCGGCTTCGATACGGCGATCAATACAGCCATGGAAGCCATCGATAAGGTCCGTGATACATCCACCAGCCATGAGCGCTGCAGCATCATCGAGGTTATGGGCCGTCATGCCGGCTATATCGCCCTCTGGTGCGGCATTGCCAACGGCGCGGAGGAGATTCTCCTGCCGGAGAAGTATGACGGGGATGAGCAGGTGCTGATCAATAACATCATCGAGAGCAGAAAGCGCGGCAAGAAGCATCATATTATTGTCAATGCTGAGGGCGTGGGACATTCCGCATCCATGGCCCGCCGGATCGAGGCAGCCACGGGCATCACGACCCGCGCGACCATTCTGGGCTACATGCAGCGCGGCGGTTCTCCCACCTGCACAGACCGCGTATACGCCTCCATCATGGGCGCGAAGGCGGTGCAGCTGCTGATGGAAGGCAAGTCCAACCGCGTAGTGGCTTACAAGGACGGAAAGTATGTGGATTATGACATCCAGGAGGCCCTGGCCATGAAGAAGGACCTTCCGGAGGAGTATTATGCCATGAGCCGCCTGATGATACGGTAATCAAAGAATTATTAGAGGACACAGGAGACAGATGCCGGAAGAGAAGAATAGTCAGAATACGGTGCTCTGCGGCGCCAATTCCTACACGGAAAAGTATTATTTCAACGAGAAGTTTCAGAACCTTCCCCAGAGCGTGAAGGATGAACTGCAGGTGATGTGCGTTCTGTTCACGGAGGACATCGGCGGGATATTCCTGATGGAGTTTACGCCGGAGGGAGACCTGGAATTCAAGGTCGAGGCCTCGGAGGACGACTACCTCTTCGATGAGATCGGAAGCGGCCTGAAGGTGCGGCAGTACCGGAAGGACAAGAGAGAACTGCTGGAGGCGCTGGAGACCTATTACAGGCTGATGGTGCTGAAGAAAACAGAGTAAGACGAGGATACATGCAGCTGAAAATAGGAAATGTCACACTGAAGAATAACGTGGCGCTGGCCCCCATGGCCGGCGTCACGGATTTGTCTTACCGGCTTCTCTGCCGGGAACAGGGATGTGCCCTGGCATGCACCGAGATGGTGAGCGCCAAGGCGCTTTTTTACGGCAGTAAAAACACGGATGAGCTCCTTACAACCTGTGAAGAGGATGCGCCCCTGGCGGTCCAGGTCTTCGGTTCGGACCCGGACATCATGGCGGACATGGCCCTCCGGCTGGAGGAGCGGCCCTTTGCCATGATTGACGTGAATATGGGATGTCCGGTGCCCAAGGTGGTCAATAACCACGAGGGCTCTGCTCTCATGAAGGACCCGCAGCTGGCCCACCGGATTCTCAGCACCATGGTGAAGAAGCTTCACAAACCGGTGACGGTGAAATTCCGCAAGGGCTTTGACCTGAATTCCGTAAACGCCGTGGAATTTGCAAAGATGGCGGAGGATGCCGGCGTGGCGGCCATGGCGGTCCACGGCAGAACCCGGTCCCAGTTCTATCAGGGAAAGGCGGACTGGGACATTATCCGGCAGGTAAAAGAGGCCGTCTCCGTTCCGGTATGGGGAAATGGAGATATCTTCACTCCGGAGGACGCAAAGCGGATGATCGACGAGACGGGCTGCGACGGGGTGATGATCGGGCGCGGCGCCAAAGGCAATCCCTGGCTCTTCTCCCGGACCATCCATTACCTGGAGACCGGAGAGCTTCTGCCCGGCCCTTCCCGGCAGGAAATCCGGCAGATGATCGAGCGGCACGCCCGGATGATGACCGAAGAAAAGGGCGAATACGTGGCCATGCGGGAGATGCGGAAGCACGTGGCCTGGTACACGGCGGGACTTCCCCACGCGTCCGGACTCCGAAATGACATTAATCAGGCAGAAACCCTTGACGACCTTCGCACTCTGCTTGACAACGCGGGAGTTTTTGAGTATAATTCGTCGATATGAAGACATACGAATTGAGGCAGGCATCCGGGTGACCGAACGCCTGCCCTTCTGCGCGTAGCAAGGCGACATGCGCACACGGCAGGGAAGGCGTTCTCCGGGAGCTTGCTCACGGGAGAACGGATGCACTATCGGCATGGCGTCCAAAGGATGCTCGCTGTCAGCATGGCGATTGCGACAGGAGCTGGCGCAGATACCTATTGAAACAGTAAACAGAGGAGAGCAGGAAACTATGTCGAAGAAAAACATCCTTACCTATGCCGGCGCGAAGAAGTACCAGGAAGAGCTGGATGACCTGAAGGTCAACAAGCGCCGGGAAATCGCGGAGAAGATCAAGGAAGCCAGAGAGCAGGGCGATCTTTCCGAAAACGCAGAGTATGACGCTGCAAAGGACGAGCAGCGCGACATCGAGGCCCGCATCGAGGAGCTGGAGAAGCTTCTGAAGAATGTGGAGGTCGTGGATGAGGACGAGGTAAATCTGGACACCATCAACATCGGATGCCAGGTGCACGTGATCGATCTGGACGAGGATGAGGAGATGGAATTCCGCATCGTGGGTTCCACCGAGGCAAACAGCCTGGAGAACAAGATTTCCAATGAATCCCCGGTCGGCCGCGCCCTTATGGGAAGAACAGCCGGAGAAGTTGTGGATGTGGAGACCCAGGCCGGCACGATTCAGTACAAGATTCTCGAGATCAAGAGAGTACAGTAATACACAGACAGACAAGGCTTGAATGCGGAAGGGAAGAATCCATGGCGGAGAATAATCAGAACAATCAGAAGAACCAGCAGAACGGCGCAGAGCAGGATATCGGCCAGCTCCTGAAGATCCGCCGCGAGAAGCTCGCGGAGCTGCAGGCAGCAGGCAAGGATCCTTTTGTCATCACGAAGTTTGACGTGACGGCTCACAGCACCGACATCAAAGAGAACTTTGATGAGCTGGAGGGCAAAGAGGTGACTATCGCCGGACGCATGATGTCCAAGCGCGTCATGGGTAAGGCTTCCTTCTGCAATGTGCAGGACAAGCCCGGCAACATCCAGTGCTATGTGGCAAGAGACAGCATAGGAGAAGAGTCCTACAAGGATTTCAAGAAGTACGATATCGGCGACATCATCGGTATCCGCGGCAATGTGTTCAAGACCAAGACCGGGGAAATCTCCGTTCACGCAGAGGAGATCACTCTTCTCTCCAAGAGCCTGCAGATTCTTCCGGAGAAGTACCACGGCCTTACCAACACGGATATGCGTTTCCGCCAGAGATATGTGGACCTCATCATGAATCCGGAAGTGAAGGATACCTTCATCAAGCGGTCCCGCATCATCAGTGAGATCCGCCGGTTCCTGGATGACAAGGGCTTCATGGAGGTGGAAACCCCCATGCTGGTGGAGAATGCCGGCGGTGCAGCAGCCCGTCCCTTCATCACCCACTACAATGCCCTGAATGAGGACAGAAAGCTCCGTATTTCTCTGGAGCTTTACCTGAAGAGACTGATCGTGGGCGGCCTTGAGCGCGTCTATGAGATCGGCCGCGTCTTCCGCAATGAGGGCGTGGATACCAGACACAATCCGGAATTTACCCTGATGGAGCTGTATCAGGCCTACACCGACTACAACGGCATGATGGACCTGACCGAGGAGATGTTCCGCCATCTGGCAAAGACCGTCTGCGGCAGCGCAGTACTCAGCTACAACGGCACGGTCATTGATATGGAAAAGCCCTTCCGCCGCATCACCATGATTGACGCGGTGAAGGAATATGCCGGCGTGGACTTTGGCGAGATCCGCACCGATGAAGAGGCGAAAAAGGTTGCTGACGAGCACAACATCGAATATGAGGAGCGCCACAAGAGAGGCGACATCATCAATCTGTTCTTCGATGAGTTCTGCGAGGACAAGATGATCCAGCCGACCTTCGTCACCGATCATCCCATTGAGATTTCTCCGCTGACCAAGAAGAAGCCGGAGGATCCGAGCCTGGTAGAGCGTTTCGAGTGCTATATCTACGGCCGTGAGATGTGCAACGCCTACTCCGAGTTAAATGATCCCATCGACCAGAGAGAGCGCTTCCGCGCCCAGGATCTGCTGTCCGAGCAGGGCGATGAGGAAGCACAGCACACCGATGAAGACTTCCTGAATGCTCTGGAGATCGGTATGCCGCCTACCGGCGGTATCGGCTACGGCATCGACCGTCTGGTGATGCTGCTGACCGACTCCGAGGCCATCAAGGAGGTTATCCTCTTCCCGACTCTAAAATCTTTGTCGTAAGGAATGCAGTAAAATCAAGGGTTTCAGCGGTTTAGGCTTAAAAAAGTCCTACAACCGTCCTACAAATAAGCAACGCCTGGTGCATGATAGTACATGATTACAGCACTGGCGACCACTGAGAAAATCAAATAATGCAAGATTAAGGACACTTTCTAAGAAAGAGATTTCTGAAGAGAGTGTCCTTTTTTTATCTGTTCGTACCTGTCTTTGTTGTGGTGATCTTTTGGACATCGTGTCCAGAAGATATTCGGTAGAAAGGAGGACGAAGCGATGCCAAAAACAGCGATATTGCGGTTGGCTCATGTATATGTAACGCACATAAGCTTCCGATATGCAGGAATTCCATAAATAGCAAGGAGGAGTCGGAAGATGAGAAAACTACACAGACCGCTGTCAGATAAGGTGGAGGTTCGCGTTACTGCGGACACTTCCTATCAGATTAAAAGAGCAATGGAAGCGGTAGCACATGAAAAGGGCCTGGAAATGATGTCCAGATCGGGGATCAAAAAGAATAACAGAAGAAGAGATGAAAATCAGCCCCTTCTGAGAGAACATGCTACATTCAGAGATCTTAAGTTTGAAAAGCATGATCAGAGAAAAAAGAAAAATTTTAACCACAACAGAACTCAGAACAGATAGTTCACGAGAGGAGAAAGCTTATGTGCAAAGTTATAGCTATAGCAAATCAAAAAGGTGGTGTGGGTAAGACCACAACCACCGCTAATTTAGGAATAGGGCTTGCATCTGCCGGAAAGCGCGTGTTGCTGATAGATGCTGACGCACAAGGGTCGTTGACTGCAAGTCTTGGATATGAGGAACCGGATGCCTTGGAATACACACTTGCTACGGTTCTTGGGAAGATTATAAACGACGAGACAGTGGATCCGCAAGAGGGAATTTTACATCATGCCGAAGGGGTGGATCTGATGCCGAGTAATATCGAGCTGTCAGGTCTTGAGGTTTCACTCGTGAATGTTATGAGTCGTGAGTTGGTCCTGAAAGAATATATCAGTATGATTCGGGATCGGTACGACTATATTTTGGCGGATTGCATGCCGTCGCTGGGGATGGTTACAGTTAATGCATTTGCAGCCGCAGACAGTGTTTTGATACCCGTACAGGCGGCATATCTTCCTGCCAAGGGACTTGAGCAGTTGATCAAGACTATTCAAAAGGTGAAGCGTCAGATCAATCCGCAGTTGTCCATAGAAGGGATTCTGATGACCATGGTAGATGGCAGAACAAATTACGCCAAGGAGATCATGCAGCTTTTGACGGAAGGATATGGAAATCAGATAAAGTTTTTTAAGGAAAGCATTCCTCTATCAGTTCGTGCCGCAGAGATATCTGCTATCGGAGTAAGCATTTTTGACCACGATCCCAAGGGAAAAGTGGCTGAGGCTTACACATCTCTCACGAAGGAGGTGCTGGCAGGATGAGCAGAAGTATAGCGGGTAAGATTAAGATCAATTCCTTCGCGGATATCGTTGGAGGTGATGATACAGCGATCACTGAAGTGCCACTGAATGATCTCCATTCTTTTAAGGATCATCCTTTCAAGGTACTTGATGATGCAAAAATGGATGAAACCGTAGAGAGTATAAAGCAAAACGGAGTTTTGAATCCTGGAGTCGTTCGTCCAAGACCGGAAGGTGGTTATGAGATCATCGCAGGGCACAGGAGAAAACGTGCTTGTGAATTAGCCGGACTTGAAACAATGCCGGTTGTGATAAGGAATTATACCGATGATGAGGCCGTAGTAGCGATGGTGGATACGAATCTTCAAAGAGAGGAGATCCTTCCGAGTGAAAAGGCTCATGCATACCGTATGAAATACGACATTATGAAGCATCAGGGAAGTGAAGGCGGAAGCAGTTTCGATAATATCGGAGAAGCCGCCGGTGAGAGCGGGAAAACGGTTCAAAGATATATTTCTCTGTCAAATCTTTCGGATGTGTTGTTGGGCTATGTCGATGAAAAGAAGCTGCCGATTGTATCCGGTGTAAATCTTTCCTTTCTGAATGAAAAAGAGCAGAAATGGGTTGAAGAGGTAATAGGATCATCCGGTGTTGTTATCTCACCTGCACAGGCAGAAAAGATCAAAGGTTATTCGCAGAGCAAGGAGCTTACTAAGGCCCTTCTGGCGGAAATACTAACTGAGGAAAAGCCAAAACAAAGGAAAATAACTTTTAAGGGTGAGAAGTTGTCAAAGTACTTCCCGGAAGAAATGTCTGTGGAAGAAATAGAAGAAGAAATCATCAGAATTCTTGATGAATGGAAGGACAAAGGAGGACAGTAACCATGGGGATACGTTCCAGCGGTTGTGCTGCCGTAGATGCAATGGACAGAATAAGAATATCGGGAAACGTGATCCCCGAAAGCTGGTATAAGGAGATTCTGCGCGATAATGGAAAACCATACCTCCTTGCTATCATTCTTCTTTCGGAGATTGTGTACTGGTATCGTCCTGTTGATGATAGGGACGAATCATCAGGGTGTGTGATCGGCCTGAGAAAAAAATTCCGGGGCGATCTGCTCCAAAAATCATATGAAGAACTGTCTGTGAAATACGGCGAATCAAAACGCACAGTAAAGGCAGCACTTGACCGGCTGGAGTCTCTTGGGCTTATCAGAAAGGTGTTCAGGGATTTAAAGTTTAAGAACGGTACAAAGCTCTTCAATGTCATGTTTATTGAAATATTTCCGGACAGGATCGAGGAGATTTCGCATTATGATGTTGATGCTCCCACAACAGATCAGTCTTATTCGGAATATGAATTTATTGAATCGCGCGAGTCGTATGAACCAAAATCCGAGACTGAAAAATCCTCCCAAACCGCTCAAACAGCGGATTCTGCAGGGGGTGGTACAAAATTTTGTATGACCCCCGACAATAAAATGTATGACCCCTTGCAGAAAAATGTATCACCTCCCCCGCAGGAATGTAACCAGGTCATACAAAACGATGTAGGACATCCTACGGCGAATGTGGGGACAAATACAGAGAATACTTCAGAGATTACAGAGGAGAATACAACAAAGAATACAACAGAGATTACTAGCAGAGAATACAGTCAAGTCAAGTCTTTACAGGGCGCGAATGTGGATAACTCTGACGATGATGATTGGATGGATCGTATTGACTGGTCAAAACCTATCAAAGTGACTATGCAGAATCCACAGCATAAGGTGATGACAAGACAGGACAAGACAGACAGGGATATCTATATTGAGATCCTTAAAGATCAGGTAGAATATGACGTTCTGATAAACGATCCTGTTTTTAGCAGATACAAGGAGACAATCGATGGAATCCTTGTCATTATTGCGGACATCGCAACAACAGAACCACTTGATGGTTATGAAGTCGTGAATAAAAGGAAATATCCACATGAGGTTGTAAAGAGCAGATTACTGAAGATGGATTATATGACACTTACTCATGTATTGGACAGACTTAAGAAGAACACTACCGAGATACGGTCTCTCAGAAATTATCTGATAACAACTCTTTATAATGCGAAAGATGAGATGGACTTTTCCGTAGATTCTGAAGTTCGCCATGATATGTATGGTGGTGTCTGGTAGAAAGGAAGGCGCTTTATGAAATCTTTTGCAGAGACCTATCCGGAGCTTGTGAAGGAGTGGTCGAAAGAGAACAAGTTGTCACCGAATGAGGTTTCATATGGTTCGAATAAGATGATTATGTGGAAGGGCAGTTGTGGTCATAGATGGATTGCATCAGCAAAGAACAGAGGTCATGGTCACGGTTGTCCGTACTGCACAGGAAATAAGGTGCAGGACGGATTGAATGATCTGGCAACATTGTATCCCAGGATAGCAAAAGAATGGTCTGCACGTAATTATCCGCTTGAACCTTCTGAGGTGACTGCAAAGGCAAATCGTATCGTTTGGTGGGAATGCAGTAAATGCAGACAGGAGTGGCAGGCTCGGATAGCGGATAGGACGGATGGTCATGGATGTCCGGTTTGTTCAGGGGAAAAACTTGTTACAGGTATCAATGATTTTGCTACAGAGCATCCGGACCTTGCAACTGAATGGTCAGAGAAAAACGAACAACAGCCAACGCAGGCGCGGTCAAAATCAAGAAAGAAAGTATGGTGGAAATGCAATCGATGCGGACATGAATGGCAGGCGGTGATAAACAGCAGAGTGAAAGGAAGTATATGTCCGGAATGTATTCGCAGAGATCGCATGGAAAGATATCCATATCATAATGCTGAAGAAGAGAGGACATTTAAGACTGCAGTAATAGCATATTATGCAGTTAAAGCGGATGAAGGAATTATCCTTGAAAGTGATGATAAGATTGGAGTAATGCTTGATACATTCTTTCCACGTTGTAATGCAGCAATCATTTATTCAAGACCCCTTGTGAGAGAGTGTCTGGTAAGACGCGAGAATGCAAAGAACTGGCTGTGCCTGAACGCTGGAATAAAGTTATTTCGCATTTCAGAACCCGGTGCAAATGAGTATGATAACTGTATCTGTCTTACTATGAAAAATAAATCCTATGAAGTATTAAGCCTCGCGGTCCAGACTGCGTTTGATATGATAGGGATAGACGCAGATATTGATATAGAACGAGATATGAGAGAAATAATAAGCTTCTCAAAAAGCATATGAAAACAGCGACTCGGCGGTTATGAGAGAATCTTGTAGCCGCAATTTTTTAACTTTTGGACACGATGTCCAGAAGTGGATCGGAGGAGACGGATGGAAATAACGGAGTTGAAGAATTTATCACAGGGTAGTCGAATTGCATTTATACGTAAATTTAGGGGATTAACACAGGCAGAGCTTGGCATCAGATGCGGTATCGATCCGGCGCAGGCAGGAGTCAGAATAAATCAGTACGAAAACAACCATAGACATCCAAAGGAGAAATGTCTGGTGAAGCTGTCGATGGCTCTTGGCGTGGAACCTGGATACTTAAGGTTTTATGATTTTGTAGATAAGGATGATATTTTTCATCTGCAACTATGGATGCTGATAGCCAATGATCCGGAAGATAGCGAGACCCTACAGATGATCGTAAATAACTGAATATAATACATAGCGATAGCGCAGGACTAAGAGAGATCTTACTCCTGCGTTTTTTTATTTCAGATACTTTAGGACCGTCGGTCCAGAAGTTGGAAGGAGAGAACATGGAATCAACAAGAGATATCAGAAGGATGATCGAAAAAGAGATAAAGAAAGGAAGTGCGCCGCTGGCCTTTGAGCATATAGATTACAGACCTGATGCATTACAGGAGATCACATCGGAATCAAAGCTGAAGGAAGTGCTCGTTTATCTTTTGAGAATTGCAGAGTATGAAAATCTGGCAAATGATATGACGAGAAATAATGTTTATACCGAAAATCATCTTCTTCGCGGGGATAGTTTCCACAGGCGGAATAATGTGATGGAGC
>Ga0256407_10003008_pt1 | contig 30845 bp, 32 predicted proteins | sample RumenRJG_04DNA_FD_193489 | JGI IMG/M metagenome (GOLD analysis project Ga0256407, IMG submission 193489) | Bovine rumen microbial communities from Lethbridge, Alberta, Canada - RJG_04 | ecosystem: Host-associated > Mammals > Digestive system > Stomach > Rumen | place: Canada: Alberta...
CCAACGCAAGTCGAAGGTGCTCGTTATGGTGGAAAGCGAGAAGGCGGACAATCCAAAGCCTAGCCAAAAGAGCCGTAAATGCGGTCATCTGAAGATGAAGGTCATCACCGACCTCAAGGGTGAGACGCTGAAGTCGGCAGTCGAGTGCAGCGTAAGTCCAGACTCCACGGCTGTGATGGATAATTTTGCCTCACACTCGACAGTCGAGAAAGCGGTGTTAAAGTCGGAACGGCAGACAGTCCGCGGATGCAATGCTCCAAAGGTTCTTCCGTGGGTACACATCGCCATTTCAAACGCCAAGTCGTTGTTCACAGACATGTATCACGGAATCAAGGAGGAGTTTCTTCAGGAATACTTGAATGAATTCTGCTACAAATTCAACCGTAAATATTTCGGTGACAGGATGTTCGACCGGTTAGTTATCGCTGCCGTTTCGTATAAGCCTACGTTTGAGCACAAATTATATAACGGCAGGGCGAATTGCGGATAATCATATTTCGTAAAACTTTAGATGAAAAAACATTTTTGAATAAATATAATGACTATGTTATCGAAACTGAAGATGATGTAAATATGGTTGTTGATTATTTCTTGGATTATCTTTTTGGCAAAGCCAAGAAGTTTGTAGAAACATATTTGTATCTGCCAAATGTGGTCCGAAAGATAGAAAATTTTATACCAGAGAAGATATCTTGGAATTACAATGATGATACTGAACTTTTTGGTATGTATGACGGATATTTCAGAGGACTGATTATATCAAAACTTTGCAATGATCCAAAATTCGAAGAAAAATTTAAGTATGTAGATACAAGGTTCACTTCTGATCGTGATGCAAGTTTTTGGGGCGGAAATTTTAGTTCGGATTACGAAAAGTTAAAGCAACTTCTTCCAACCATCGAGCCAAAATACAGCATGGACTCGCCAAACGAGGAGGCAGAGATGGAGAAGATAAGGGCAATGGTTGCGAAAAACTTTACGCCAATATCTGCACCAAAAGAAAAGCCGAAAAAAAAGGCTGCAAAGAAATTCGTTCCAACTCCGCCAGAGCAGGTAAACCAAAAACTTCTGTCTTTGCTCAATCCCGAACGCATCCCGAAGGAATCCCGAAGCCTGCAAAAGCAGTTTATGGACTTTTTCCTTGGCAAGAAAGACAACAAAGAAAAGGCAGAAAACGCCCAATTACAAAAGCAAACCATAGAGATTGTAGGCAGCTATCTCGATGCCAGCCTCCGCAATCACGGCTTCTGCAACGTGCATCGCTATAAAAACGTGTTCTACTACACACGCCCTACCGATGTTGGCAACCTCATCTTCTCGTTTATGGTCGGCAACAACGGTTGCCTCAGAATCTATCCGCCAAGCATCCGCCTCGACAAGGTCGAAGAATGGATGCAAAAGGTTGATATTCAGCTAAAATCGCGCGACGGCGACCATCAAGGAACGATAGAACTCGAACTTCCGAAGAAAATCATTAAACTAAATGATAGTGAATGCATTAGCGACGAAGATGTAAAGAAGCTCTGCCTTGCCACATGGCAGTTTATCGAAGAAAAGTTCGGCGACTTTGTAGATGACTATTCGTCTCCGCAGTTCTTGTGGGAAAGACTGTGCTCAGATATCAAAGCCTATCCCGATTGGGTTAAGATAATCCGCGGCATCACAGCACCAGAGCAGATAATTCGTGGCGTAGTGTTCCTGCGCCTCTGCCGCGACAACGATTTCGAGGATAAGTTCGAACTTGTAAAGAAGTTCATCCTAACGGAATACAAGAGTTTCATTCCGTCGGTAAACCAACTCAAACATCTTCTTCCCGAAATGAAAAAGGAATACGAAGTGTGTAGTTAATGAAAAAAATCAGCAGCAACAATTGCGTTCATAACTAAAAATCATTATATTTGTACTTTCTAACACTATAAATTAACAAACAAAATGGGATTAGACATCTACGCTGGTACGCTAACGCGCTACATCTCGGGCAACTGGAAGACACAATTGCAGCAATATGCCGAGGCTAATGGACATGGATACACAAAAGTGACACCTGACGACGAGGAAGAAGGCAATAAAAACTCGCCTGAGGAAATCTGCAAATTTGTATCGAAATGGAGAGACCAAGTTGTAGGCGTGATTGAAAAGGACATGCAAAAGCCTAAATCGTTTTTCAGCCTATTCAAGAAAAAGGAGAAAATATCGCTTCCGGTCTGGGAAGAGAACAACGACAAGGACTATTACACCGACAAGCCCGACTGGAGCGGCTACGGAGCACTTATTCTGGTAGCGGCGGCAAAAATCTACAACGAGAAGATTCCAGAGACGCTTCCCGAAGACCTCAGCTCACATCCGCTGATTAAACGCATCGGGCGCGACAGCTATTACACCTCAAGATGGTCGCTGTTTCATGATGTTTCGACATGGCTGCCTTACGAGAGAGAAATCATTTTCGAGGGAAAAGCACCAAACGACACCAATATCGCCATCTCAACTGCCGGAAATCTTCTGAACGAGCTGAACAAGATTAACGAAATGTGCTGGAAAGCCGATGAAGAAACGATTCTGAACTGGCGAAAGACCGAAGGTCCCGGTTCAAAAGGTGCTGCAATAAACCTTGCAGACCTGAAAAATCTGACCGTTGAAAAACTCAGCATGTTAAGCAAGGCAAAACCCAATATAGAGTCTGAGGCAAAACTTGCCTTTTCTATATTCTATCGTGCTGCCAAATATTCGCTCGAGAACAAAGTACCTATCCTTTTGGATTATTAACAAAACAGTTCGGGATAACGAAATACATTTTTCTGTATCACGAAATGTTTTTCGGAAATGACGCTTTCAGCGTCTATAATGAGTTCAACATACAGACAATCAACGCTGTAATATTTTACATAAGCAACAAGTTATAATGAATTGAACTCAATCCCGAACTTGCGCATTAGCAAAAAAATACCGCATCGCCCCGAAAGACGATGCGGATTTTTTTGCATAACAGCGGAACTTACTTAATAACGAAACCGCCGTTACATGGAATTACCACGTTAACTTCCTTCTTCTTTGATATCTTTATCTGCTTAACGCCGCCGTTCAGCTTTGCGTCGTCGTTATAGAAATCAACAGTCTTGCCAGCCTCGAACATCGGCAGAGAAAGTTTTAGTTTGAGAGGTGCTTTCTCGGCATTGATGCCGGCGATGTACCACTTGTTGCCAGTACGACGAGCCAGCACAACATACTTGCCCGGATATCCGTCGATAAACTTAACCTCGTCCCAAGTTGTTGGCACGTTCTTCATGAACCCTACAGCCCATTGCGGAGCATCCTTCAGATTGTTTGGAGCCATGGCAAAGTGCTGAACCGGACTCTGGAACAGGATTGCGGTTGCAAGTGCAAATACATCAGATGTTACGCGATGACCGCCCCACATCTCGTTGTTGTTCTTAGGGTTGTAGTACCAGTTAAGCGTGCTTCCGCCAAAATCCATACTACCCACGGTATTGCGAAGGAACGGCAGGAATGTGGCATCCTTAGCCTCGCGGTCGCAGTCGCTCTGGTTAAAATGAAGGTTCTCGCTTGCGCGGACAGCCTCGCTTGCTGCATAGTTAGGATACATTCTCTCCCAGCCTCTTGGCAGCGTACACCCGTGGAAGATTACGAGCAGACCGAACTCCTGAGCATCGCGAAGGATATCCTCGTAAAGTTGCATTGTACATTGCTTGTCTCCGCCGAAGAAATCGACCTTTATACCACGGATGCCAATGCTCTGCATCCACTTCATCTCGGCACGACGGCGATATGATACGTCCATGCAGTTGCGCGGAGTCTGAGGAGCATCGTTCCACTTACCGTTGCTGTTGTACCACAAGAAGAGGTTCACTCCCTTACTCTTGCCGTATTTTGCAAGCTCGGCTATGCGGTCGCGACCAATCTGAACGTCCCACATGGCATCGACAAGGAGCGACTCCCAGCCCATTGCCGCACTAAAGTCGATATATTCTTTCTGAGTGTCGAAGTTGCAACTCTCGTCGTTGGCAATAATCCACGACCAACTTCCGCGACCGTATTTCTTGGCAGATGCGTCTCTGTCGGCCATCTTCACGTCGCTCTTCAGAACGTCCCATGTAATTGTAGTTTCTACAATGTTTTTCAAGCCGTCTCCAACGGTAATTGTGCGCCAAGGAGTAAAACTCGGCAACTCAGCCTGAACAGTATTTGAACCGTAGCCGTTGTTCTCTTCCACTCCCGGGAATGTAAGTTGATATTTTGCTCCGCCTTTGTTGTCGAGGCGAGATGCGCAATAATTTCCGTCCACGCCTGTTTCAGAAACCAGAATCCAGATGTTCTTTGCGCCGTCAGCCTTGCGGAACAGACAAGGGAATGTGTAACCCTGTCCCCAGCCGTTCTTGCCCATTGCGCCATCAGCCTCGTAATGAGTCTCGTAACTTGGAGCGGTACGGGCAAAGCCTGTCATATATCCCATCTGAGGGCACATAAACGTTGTTGTGCCGTCGGTCATGTTAAAGCTTGTTGCCTCGGTATTTATCACGCAGCATTTTGTCTCCTTGTGAGGCAGCAGATGATAGCGGAAAGCAATATTGTTGTTGCTTACCTGAAACTCTACCTCCATAACCTTCTTATCTTTCAGAGAAAAGGTATATGTACGGGCGTTTGCCTCGTAATGGTTCTTGCTGTTCTTTATGTTATACAAGGTGTAATCGTCGGTTATCTTAGATTCATCGGTTACACCGCTAAGCGAAAGTTCGCGCGAATAGTCGCCAACGTTTGTGTTCAATCCAAGCGCGCTCTTCGAGATACACTCCTTTCCGTCGAACGATACGGTATAGGCAGGAACTCCATTGTCGCACACCACATCAACAGCCAGTCTGCCATCAGGACTGCTTACTTTCTGTGCCATCACAGAAGAGGCTACCAAAGGCAGCACAAAGCTAAAAATAATCTTCTTATCCATTTAGTATTAAGTGTTATAAAAAATCAAATTTGCGCAAAGATAATATTTTTTATCACTTAACACTAACAATCGGTGTTACATAGTTATAAGCAAGATGTTACAAATTACAGTTCGCTGGCATCAACAAGACCGTTCATAACCGAATATACGATGATGTCGGCAAGCGAACGTGCCTTTAGTTTTTCCATTATGTTTTTGCGATGCGATATCACGGTGCTCTCCTTTATATCCATCCTGTCGGCAATCTCCTTGTTTATGAATCCCTTGCTCAGAAGAACCGCCACCTCTACCTCGCGAGCCGACAGCTCTACGCCACTCTTCTGCTTCATAACCATCGGAGGCATAGGCATCGCGCCGTGAGGGCCGTGCTGTCCGCGCTGAAGCGCAAGAATGTCGCGCACCACGTTCTGCTCACTCTGGCACACGTTAATGGTCTTTACGCCGCTGATGTTAAGGTCGCCGTTTACAAGGACTATGCTTCGGGTTGAATGGTTGCGGAAATACTGCGCATGCTCAAAATATATACGCGACGAGACGAAAAAGTGTGCAAACATCTCGGTTTGCGCCTCTACAAGTTCGTCGAACGAGCGGAGCAGAACAACCTCGGCCACAGGAATGATGTCTTCAAGAATCTCCTGAAGTCCTATTCCGGTGAGTATGTTCGAGTCGATGACTGCAAACCTCACGCGCATGTTGTGTGGCATACCCGGCATGTTCATGGCTGCAAAATTAACACATTTTTCACAAGTTAGGGTTATGCTGATGGCTCTTTTTTCATAAAAACGAGACTATCTCCGCATTTGTATCGACAAACGCGGCTGGTCGTAAAAAAATGGCACACCTGCCTTTTGCCGAGCAAGGTGTGCCACGAATGTACAACCAATTAATAACAATTATTGAATCAAAAAATCCTGTTATTTCACTATCTGACCGGCTACGTTATATTTGTTGCCGTTATTTTCGATAACAATCTTGCCGTTCTCTATGCGCTTGCTTGCCAGAGTCTCAGCCTTCACTCCGTTTACTCCTGTTGCTGAAGGAACTTCAATAGCCTCTGTTGTGATTGCAAGTTTGGTATGGTCGCCCCATCCCGGAGTTTTCACCTTACCCAGAACGCCGTCCGACTCAAAGTCCTGAGTGTAGACCAATTCGTTGCTTGATGAGAAAACCTTGATGTTATCAATATACAGAGTTCCTGCCAACTTACCTACATTAAAGTAGAGTGTGTTGGTTGCATACTTAATCTCCTCGGTTGGGCAAACCTCGCCCTCGCTTTCAGGACATTTAATAGGGCTTGAGCCTGTGTGAGTATCGGCTTTAGGACAATGTATGCAGCAAGCCTCGTGTGCTACCTCGTCGGTATAGCCTGTGTACTCGCTCCAGTCTGTTGTAGGCTTGCAGTCGGCAATATAGTTGAAGGCTGCTGTTGCGTTCCAAATGCCAAGATGCGCGCTGTTGGCATCAACGGTCTGAACACCAAAGGTGAAAGCAGCGCCATCTGCCTTTACGTCGAATGTGATTTTGTACTGGGTAGCCTCGGCAAGATTTGCCTCGGCAATGTTAATCTGTACCTGCTTGTCCCATGCGTTAGTTGATGCTGTTTCCGTACTAATCTTAAGTGCGTGGTTCTGCGCTACGGCAGATACAGCCATTGCACCAAGAATAAATGAAGATAAAATTTTTCTCATGTGTTTTCTGAATTAAATTAAAAATCAAAGGTTTTCTGTTGTACATTTTCTAAAGTATTACAAATAAAGCTGTTATGGCTCTATTCAATGCTATTCTGTATAAGCGAGAGTAAATATAAGCAATAAATTGATAAAGAAAAAGACATTTTTTGAATTTATTTTTTCGTATGCGGCAACAATTGATTTAAATCAATTTATAATTCACAATTGACAATGAACAATTTTGGGAAATTCATAATTCATAATTCAAAATTCATAATTGCTTTTTGAGAAGGATATTTATTCGGGATGCGTTTTTACAATTCACAATTGACAATTGACAATGGACAATTTTTGAAATTCATAATTCATAATTCAAAATTCATAATTGCTTTTTGAGAGGGATATTTCTTCGGGATGCATTCGAGATGCGTTCGGGTTTTGCTATGCAAGATTTTAGGGAAACCAAGAGCATGATCCTAATTTTGCAGAACAGGAGATAGCATTTACATTTTTTCTATATATAAAGCACCACTAAGCCCAATGAATATTTTTACAAAGATAGATGTTATAACAAAACACCAGACAAATAATCCATATAAGACTTTCTTATATGTTTTTTCTTTTGATGAATTTACAAGAACAAACGTTTCTAATAGTGAACGTTTGTTTATACAGAAATGCCTAAACAAAAATAGTCCCAAACAAGGAAAAAATATCCCCCAACATATTATACCGTCCATGCAATCACATGGAAAAGCAAACAAAAGACCTACATCTACCATATAATGAAATACTAATGCCGCTATCAAATCAATAAATGTTGAAATCCAAAATGACATCACTAGTATCATTAAGCCTGACGGCTCATTTGTGGCAAAAGAAAAATAATGCAATAACATTGCGTAATTTCTTAAGAATAATTTCATAAATATATTTTAATTATCATTTCGTACACAACCTTTGATGCAAAAAGAGCAGCTGGTGAAACTGAATTGGAAGGCTCATTACCTGTGTATTTTGAAACAAAAAGACACATAAGATACATTACGCAATATGAACAAGCCAAAAACCAGATTAACCATACACATCCGGGGGATTCGGAATTTTTTCTTATAACGACTTTCTTTACTAAACCCGTGAGTACAAAACCTTTTAACAATGAGAAGATAAGACTAAAACTTACAGAACGAGAGGTAAAGCAGCAAATTCAACAGAACAAAAGACTTTACCATTTGTAGCCGTCCTTTAACCTCCAACGACCGTTTGTTACCTTTACACCGCTGTCTACAATATAGTCTCTTACGCGTTCAACACCTTTAAGGCTTGTGGTGAACTGTATTATTTCACCATTGTTCAGTGTTATTTTGTAATACTGAAAATAATCATCTGAGACTTCTCGGTTTATCTGAAATTCCACAATGTCTTTTATTGTAAAGGCTGTCTTGTAATACCATCTGCTAAATAAAAAAGAACCTTCCGACTCGTTGAATTTCAGATATGCGCCTTGTACTAAATCATATCTTCTAAATTCTTGCACCGAGCATACCATTTCAGGTAAAAAAAGAATACAGTAATAAAGAGGACTATACCATATATCAGGTGATAGGGTTTTGTGCGTCTTAGCATCTGGCGCAACAATTCCAATACCTGTTAAAACTATTATTGTTATATTAAAAATAAGACATTTTTTCAGAATGTCTTTCTTTAGAAACGGCATTATTGAATATTTAAATTCCATTTTATTATTGGTTTAGTACAGCATTATTCCAGAACCGAAAGTAACCACTCTGATGTTTTTCTGCGTGTTATTTTTCCATTTTCTGATGTTATGCCAATATTCGAAGATGCAAAATTACTGTTTTTTGTTAAAACAATATGCAAATATGGGATTTTTTCAATGCGTTTTTTGCGCTTTGCCAGCCCCTCTCTGTGCTCGACCTCTGCCAGTTCTGCCGAATTTCCGCGCTCGACCTCTGGTCGCTTGCTACCGAAGGGACGCAAGAATTCCCACCGCTAAACTTCCATTTACGAGCATTGTCAATTATGAATTATGAATTGTGAATTATGAATTAAGAAGTGCCACATCCGCTGCAATATGATGCACTTCTTTTAGCCGAACGCTTATGTTTTGCCAGCATTTTGAAAACAAGAGCGGAAAAACGAAAGAGTTGATTCTTCGTTTTTCCGCTCTGTTACTAATATAAATTGAATAATGTCAATAAATTACTCAACAAAAGAAATCAAAGCATCTTCGTATCTTTCTTTCTGTCTTCGATTAAAGTTGTAATAAAACAATCTATAGGAAGATGTTTGCCAAGCACCTATATAGCGATCGAATTCAGCCTTTTCACAAAGTGGGATACTCACATTTTTAAAAAAATTCCTGTTATCCGAAATTTCTGGATAATAAAAACTGAAGGAATACTTGTTAAGCGTATCTTTCCCTATTGTTGGAACAGAAACATCTATCTCCCTCTTTTTGGAAACGAATACGTAAACAAGTTTTTTAGAGTCAACTCTGCAATGAATTCCCTTGAATTCTTTTGGAATCTTAACTTTTACGGTTTTCAATTTAGGGGTTGAACACGAGTCTAAATATACAACATGCAAATTATATACGATGTATTTACCCTCACGATGATCAATGTCAAAGATACGTGAAGGATAATAATCACTATGTTTGGAATTATAACAGATTTCCAAAGGGGCATTTTTAAATTCTGGTAATTCCTTTTTTAATCTGCCGATAACGAAATCCCCGGCATACACAACTTGAAATGAAAGTAGGCAAAGCCAATATAAAAGAAATCTTTTCATATTTTTTACTGTTAATTATGCTCATTGCTTTTTTGAATTTTTCCCAAGGAATAGGTTTTGTATATTTCTTGTCCACTTGCCTGAAGGCACATACATATCATAAGTCCAAATACAAGACATCTCATGATACTGTTTTCTACAATTTTTCTCATATTATCTACTTTGAAAGTTATAACTATCAACATTAGTCACACCAATTTTTATGCTATCGTTGTATATTACATCTACCCCTATAAGAGGTTCTAAAGAATAATATATTAGCTTCCCTTTAATTATCCTATTCTGTGAGCAAACAGGACAAGATACAGCCATAATCAAAAGTAAAAAAATATATTTAGCCATAATGCAAGTTTTTCATATTAAATTGGTGCTTTAACGGCTGTAAATATACAAACTATTTTTTGACAGAAGACTATTTTTGACAGTATTTTGAAAAAATAGTTTTGCAAAAAAGGGAATCCCCCTCAGTGGGACTGAACAGGAGTTGCAAACGCTTACACTCCCACTCCCTTGCTATCGACTTTTTCAACTTCACCACAACCTACCCATCACCTAATCTGGCTACACCTTACATATATCTTATATATACCAAACATATAGCCTACATATATCTTACATATAGCTTGCATATACCTTCCCTATACCTTGGACGTACCTTGGACGTACCTTGGACGTACCTTGGACGTACCTTGGACGTACCTTGGACGTACCTTGGACGTACCTTGGACGTACCTTGGACGTACCTTGGACGTACCTTGGACGTACCTTGGACGTACGAACAATTTCTGACGAAATTGTTCGTAACGACTCCTAAGCTGTCAATCGTGAATTGCCTAAGAATTTTAAACTTTCTCTAATTATGAAAGCAATTTTGAATTATGAATTATGAATTGTGAATTATTCATTGTCAATTGTCAACTGTCCATTGTCAATTGTGAATTGTCGCTTGTTATTTATTACACTCCGAATTGTTAAAAAATGTTATAATACACAAAAATATAATCTTTTTTTAATTTAAAAATTGGAAATTATAAAATAAGAACTTATATTTGCAACGTTATCCAAAACTCAATCTTTTTACCTTAAAATTTACCTGATTTAAAAACATATGGGGAAGAGGGGGCTCGTGAGAGCCCTCTTTTTTTGCATCTTATCCAAACAAAAAAAATCTCCGCAGCAACGAGCACGCGGAGAGTTCTGTATCTTCAATAAAGCCTAAGACAAAGACTTTAATAAGCGTTTTCTTCTTTAGTAAAGAACATATTGAAAGCCGTCATGAATATGATTCTCAAATCGAGCAGGAAACTCCAGTTCTCGACATACCAAATGTCCTTTTCTATTCTCTCTTCCATCTGGTAGAGTTCCTTTGTCTCGCCTCGGCAGCCCTTAACCTGAGCCCATCCTGTGATTCCCGGCTTTGCCAAGTGGCGAACCATATACTTGTCTATAAGCGCGCCGTACTCCTCGGTATGCTTAACCATGTGCGGACGCGGACCAACGATAGACATAGTTCCGTTAAGCACGTTGATAAACTGCGGAAGTTCGTCGATATTCGTGCGGCGCATAAAGTTTCCAAACGGATACTTTCGAGGGTCGTTCTTCGTAGCCTGAACCTTGTCGGCATCGTTGTTCACCTTCATGCTTCTGAACTTATAGCAGAAGAACTCCTTGCCGTCGAGTCCGTTTCTCTTCTGCTTGAAGAATATCGGTCCCGGAGAAGTAATCTTGATTATCGTACCTACTATAATATATACGAATGGAAATATCGTGAACAGGAACAGACAAGCCGCCACGATGTCGAACGAACGCTTAATAAAGCGGTTGAACGGATTGAGCAAAGGCTCCTCGCGCACATATAGCACCGGAATATCGCCCATAAGTTCCAGTTTAAGTTCACGGCGGAAATAGCTGTAAAGGTTTGGTACCTGATAGAATCGGATAATGTGATTGTCGCAGAAGTTTATCAACTTGCGCGCATTATCAACATCCGACGATGTGCTGGCATAGAACAACATATCAATATTCGTGTGATTCTCAGTCAGATAATCATACAAAACCGACATATCGCCAAGATAAGGGAGCGAACCGAGATTGTCGTTCTTGCCGTTGTCAATATATCCAAGCACCTTGTATCCTGTTGATGGGTCGTTAAGAATCTCTCTGTACAAATCGACCATATTCTGACTTGCGCCCACAAAGATGATTGTGCGCGAATTTCGTCCGAGCGTACGTATTTTCTTTACCAGTACACGGCACGACAGACGCCAAACCACCAGCAGCAGCCATATTATCGACGAAGTAACGAGGACGAACTTCAGCGACAGCATGTTTACATCGACAAACGACAGCATGGCGATGAGCAGCATCATGTAAACAATGATGAAATAGATAAGGTTTACCACGATTTTTTCGGGTTTAACCTTACGCATCTGCAACAGCGGCGGAAAAATAAAGTCGGAGAAAATAAAAGCCAGCAGGGAGAGCAGCATGTACATTTTATAGTGCAGATATGCCGTAAACGGAATCAAGCCTGTCATAAAATAATACACAACCATTGTGAATCCGAGCATAAGCAGCGCATCAACACAAATCACCAATCCCTTTATCAAGTAAGAAGTCTGTAACGTTTGTTTCATAGATTTGCCTATATTAGCCTTACCAATTGCAAAGGTATTAAAAAAAGAAATATCAGCACCTCATTTAACAATTTATTTTTATCATTTAAAAACATACGAAAAAAAATCGTTTTTTCGGAATAAATGAATTACTTTTGCATTTCTAAAAGTAAGTTTAGATACAAGAGCAGTAAAATAACATGGGATTTTTTTCAAAAATATTCAACAAAAGCAATACCAATAGCCAAGAAGGCAACGTGGGCGGCATGGAAGACTTCATGACGCTTATTAGAGTGTACTACCAAAGCGCAATGGCTGCTAATCTGGGCATTACAAACCTAAAATTCGTGCCCGACATGGCAACATTCAAGCGCACCTTGCAGATTCAGACAGTAAACAACAAGCTGGGAATTGCCGAGAAGAAGGCATGCCAGAAGATGATGTCGCAGATGTACGGCATCAACGACGACTTCTTCAAGGAAATTGACAACAGCATAAAGAAGAACTGCAAGAACATGAACGACATCCAGAAGTATTTCTACATTTTCCAAGGCTTCAACCAAGACCTCATGATGCTGATGGGCAACCTGATGCAATGGAAGTTCAGAATGCCAGGAATGTTCAAAAAACTTCTGCGCAACATGACAGCTAAGACTATACACGACATCCTGAACAAAAACGACTGGTCGGACCTCGAGGTTATGCGCACATGCGCAAGCATCAGAAAAAGCAGAGCCACACTGGGTTACAGCGAAGAGTGGATGACGGAATTCGTGTACAATGTTGTTACTCTCGCTAAAAAAGAACCAAGAAAGACAAGTGAGGATTAACACATAAAAGTTTTAGATAGAAAAGAATTTTTCGGTAAATTATTTGCATTTGTCAAACTGATGTGTTAATTTTGCGTACAATTAAGGTATCGGCATGACTGAAGATGACAGAAAGTTCGTTGCGGATTTCGAAAGCCGTGTCAGACAACTGATGATGGAATATCAGGTTCTGAAGGCTGAGAACGACCGTTTAAACGACACCCTTAAATCTAAAGATCAGACAATACAGCAACTCAAAGAAAAAAATGAGCAACTGGCGTCTGATTACGAAAGCCTTAAGATGGCTAAGATGATTCAAATAAGCGATTCTGAGATGGAAGACGCTCAGAAAAGAATCACTAAGCTCGTGCGCGAAATCGACAGATGCATTTTACTAATAGATGTTTAGCCGTTTTCGAGATGAATGAAGATAAAATAAATATAGATCTTAAGATTGACAACATAAGGTTCCCAATGCTGATAAACGAGTCGCAGAAAGAACTCTATCTGAACGCTGTCAACCTAATTAACAATAAACTGGAACTGTACAGAGCCAGATTCAAGAACCATTCGACAAACGAACTGTATTGCATGGTACTGCTGAATTTCGCAATAAATGTACTCAACGCACAGAACCAAGAGAACGTGCAGCCAGTTTTGGGCAGACTACAAGAACTGAACAAAGACCTTGATAATCTGCTAAACAAGAAGACTATAATACAATAGGAAATTCGCGCACTACTAATTTGTTGCAAAACATTAGCAGTGCGCTATTATTTATATATAACACATTACAGATTATAATGAACGGTTTATTAATTGGAATCATAGCACTCGTTGTGGGTGTGGTAATTGGATTCGGCATATTCCGCTACATCATCACATCAAAATACAAGCAGATGATGAAAAAGGCAGAGACCGACGCCGAAGTGATAAAAAAGAACAAACTGCTTGAAGTGAAGGAGAAATTCCTGAACAAAAAGGCTGACTTGGAAAAAGAAGTTGCACAGCGCAACCAGAAAATCCAGCAGATAGAGAACAAACTGAAGCAGAAGGAAATCAGTCTAAACCAGCGTCAGGAAGAACTGGCACGCAAGAAGAACGAAAACGAGCAGTTTAAGGAAAACCTTGAAAACCAGCAGGCAGTACTTGACCGCAAGAAAGACGAACTGGATAAACTCCAGAAGCAGGAGATTGAAAAACTTGAACTTCTTAGCGGTCTGAGCGCAGAGGAGGCTAAAGAGCATCTTATCGAATCGCTCAAAGAGGAGGCCAAGACACAGGCTAGCAGTTACATCAACGACATAATGGACGATGCTAAGATGACTGCTAACCGCGAGGCTAAGCGAATTGTCATACAGAGCATTCAGCGCGTTGCTACCGAAACAGCTATCGAGAACAGCGTTACCGTCTTTCATATCGACTCAGACGAGGTTAAGGGTCGAATCATCGGCCGCGAAGGACGTAACATCAGAGCACTCGAGGCTGCAACAGGCGTAGAAATCGTTGTTGACGATACTCCAGAGGCTATCGTTCTTTCAGCCTTCGACCCGGTAAGACGAGAGATTGCACGTCTTGCACTTCATCAGTTGGTAACCGACGGCCGTATTCACCCAGCACGCATCGAAGAGGTGGTTGCAAAGGTCAAGAAGCAGGTCGAGGAGGAAATCATCGAGACTGGTAAGCGTACAACTATCGACCTTGGTATTCACGGATTGCATCCTGAACTTATCCGCATAATCGGTAAGATGAAATATCGTTCAAGTTACGGTCAGAACCTTTTGCAGCACGCTCGCGAGACTGCGAACCTCTGCGCAGTAATGGCATCTGAACTTGGCCTGAACCCTAAGAAGGCTAAGCGCGCCGGTTTGCTTCACGATATCGGAAAGGTGCCTGATGAGGAGCCGGAATTGCCACACGCACTATACGGAGCAAAACTTGCCGAGAAGTTCAAGGAGAAACCAGACATCTGCAACGCAATCGGAGCACACCACGATGAGATGGAGATGACTTCACTCCTCGCTCCTATCGTTCAGGTTTGCGATGCCATCAGTGGTGCTCGTCCGGGCGCACGCCGCGAAATCGTAGAGGCTTACATCAAGCGTCTGAACGACCTTGAGCAACTTGCAATGAGTTATCCGGGCGTTACAAAGACTTACGCTATTCAGGCTGGTCGCGAACTGAGAGTAATTGTCGGTGCCGACAAGATTGACGATGTTCAGACCGAGAAACTCAGCGGCGAGATTGCAACAAAGATTCAGAACGAGATGACTTATCCGGGACAAGTTAAGATTACTGTAATCAGAGAGACTCGTTCGGTAAGTTACGCAAAATAACAAATGCAAATATCAAACAAAGGGCGACTTCTATCTTCGGGTCGCCCTTTTTCTTTATAAAAACATTCAGAAAAAACAGATGGATTTAAGACTATCAACATCAATCGTTTGCTTGTTTGCCTTGCTCGGAGGTGCAAAGGCACAAGACTGGACTATACTTTCGGATAGCGCAAAATATAACGTGGAACTTTCGGGAACAACGAGTTCGGGCGATGCTGCGCCATCGTGGTTCGTAAACAACAGATACGGATTATCAACCACCAAACTGAACAGCGGATACATCAGGGCAAGCCTTATGCGTCCGACAGAATCGGTAGACAACGGTTCGGACTGGAAGATAGGCTACGGACTCGACATCGCTGTCGCCGCAAACCATTCTTCTACTATGATTCTTCAGCAGGCCTTCGCAGATGCTCAGTACAAAAAGATAAGACTCGGACTTGGCATCAAGGAACGTAAATCTGAATTCAAGGACAAGGAACTAAGCAGCGGCTCGCTCTGTCTCGGAACAAATGCAAGACCAGTTCCGCAAGTGCGAATTGAGATTCCTGAATATTTAAATATTCCCGGAACGAAGGAAATGGTTGCCATAAAAGGTCACGTTGCCTACGGAATGTTCAACGACAACGAATGGCAGAAAGACAATGTAGCCAAAGACGAGGACGGCATTCCGTACGGAAGATACACAAAGAACGTTCTGTATCACAGCAAAGCAGGCTATCTGCGCATCGGAAACGAGTCTGCCCCACTCACCTTTGAGGGCGGACTTGAAATGGCCTGTCAGTTTGGTGGAACGGCTTACAACGTGGTTGGCCGCTCGGAAGACAACACAACGACAAGCTACAAGACTATAAAGTACGGCGAGAAACTGAAGGATTACTGGAATGCCTTCATTCCCGGCGGAAGCGACCAGACCGACGGAACGTATGCCAACGCTGCCGGAAACCAACTGGGAGCATGGCTCTTGTCGCTGAAATACAACGGCAACGGCTGGGGCGTGAAGGCTTATTACGACCATTACTTCGAAGACCACTCGCAGATGTTCGTTCAGTACGGATGGAAGGACGGTCTGTACGGATTTCAGGCAACTCTGCCTGAGAACAGATTCGTTTCGAACATCGTTTACGAGTTCCTTAACATGACTCATCAGAGCGGTCCTATCTATCACGACCACACAGCCAACATTCCCGACCAGATTAGCGGTCAGGACAACTACTACAACCACGGCAACTACATAGGCTGGCAGCACAACGGAATGTGCATAGGCAACGGACTGATTACATCGCCTGCGTACAAAACCAACGATAATCTGTATTTCATGAGCAACCGAATAAAGGCTCACCACATCGGAATAAACGGCAACCCGTTCGGCTGGCTTCACTACCGTGTTCTGTTCAGCCACACAATGAACCTCGGAACATACTCAATTCCTTACGACAATCCGACATACAACAACTCGTTCTTGGCAGAACTGAACATAAAGCCTGAAAGCCTCGAGGGTTGGAGCGGCACAATCTCGTTTGCATCAGACCACGGGAAAGAACTTGGCAACAACACGGGCGTTATGCTTACAATAAGAAAAAGCGGTTTAATAAAAAAGTAAATTTCTGAACAATGAAAAGATTGAAGAACGTAGCAACTCTGCTAATCACTATACTTCTGTCGCTGACTTCGTGTGACAAGGTTGACAAGAACGGCGACCTCGACGGAATGTGGCAATGCCAGAATTACAGCGACATAACAGAAAACGGGAAGCCATATCTAAGCGTTCAGCTCGATTTGCTGAACATCAGATATGCCAACTATAACATCTATGCCCGTTTTGAGCACAACGGCAACACTCTGCGGATATACAACGCCTACTCTGCCCTCAACGACATTGACACGCCATTTTCAGAGGCAAACGAATTAGGAGACGAAAATCAGACACATGCTCTTAAATGCAGTTGGTTCTTAAACTCACTTCTCGGCGCAAACGAGTTGGGCGAGGCAACGCTCAACATCAAAAGTCTGACATCGAAACAGATGGTTCTCGAAGTGGGAGAAAAAGAACTAAAATTCAGAAAATATTAGGATTTGCGATACATTCGGTAATAAAAATTCATATTTTATTCAGCAAGATGTTGGTATATTGCAAATTTTGTCTATTTTTGCGCATGTATAACAAGGGTTGAGTTAAATACGTAAACATGTTCAATAAAGATATCTACATTAAACGCCGCGAGACTCTAAAAAAAGAAGTCGGAAGCGGCATAATTCTTATCTTAGGAAATCTTGAAGCATCGAGAAACTATCCCGACAATACATTCAAATACCGTCAGGACAGCTCATTCCTCTACTACTTCGGGCAGCAGAGAGACGGACTTGTTGGCGTTATAGACATAGACAACGACAAGGAATATCTCTTCGGAAACGACATTGACATCGACGACCTCATCTGGTACGGTCCGGTTGATAACGTTGCGGCTCTTGCCATGCAAGTTGGAATTGCAAGAAGCGGTTCGATAAAGCAGATGGCAAGCCTCATCGACTCGGCACAGAAGAGCGGTCGCGCAATAATACATTACCTTCCGGTTTACAGAGCCGAGCAGGCTTTGCAGATTGCCGAGTGGCTTGGAATAAGCGTGGCAGATGCAAAGGCTCAACATTCGGTTGAACTGATAAAAGCCGTCGTTAAGATGCGCTCGATAAAGCAACCCGAAGAAATTGCAGAACTCGAAAAGGCAGCACACATAGGCTATCTGATGCACACTACAGCCATTGCAAGCTGCAAGCCGGGAGTCGAGGAACAGCACATTGCCGGTCTGCTCGAAGGCATTGCCGTGGCTAACGGATGCGACGTTAGTTTCGAGACAATTCTTACCCAGCACGGCGAGATAATGCACAACCACAGCCATCTAAACACACTCGAAAACGGAAGGCTGATGCTTGTCGATGCCGGCGGCGAAACTCATTCTAACTATTGCTCGGACAACACCCGAACCTGCCCTGTTGGCGGAAAGTTCACGACAAGACAGAAGGAAATCTACGATATTGTTGTAAAATGTCACGACCACGCCTTGGCTATCGCAAAGCCGGGAATTAAATGGCTCGACGTTCATCTTGAAGTCTGCAAGATTCTTGCCAGCGGCCTGAAAGACCTCGGGCTGATGAAAGGCAATATCGACGATGCCGTGGCAGCAGGAGCACACGCTCTCTTTATGCCTCACGGACTGGGACACATGATGGGTATGGACGTTCACGACATGGAAGGACTGGGACAGAAATACGTAGGATTTGACGATGAGGTTCAGCCAAGCACTCAATTTGGAACAAACTGTCTGCGCCTTGGCCGACGACTTCAGAAAGGCTTTGTTGTAACCGACGAACCGGGCTGCTACTTCATTCCTGCGCTCATCGACCAGTTCAGGGCAAAGGGTCTGCACACCGATTTCATCAATTACGACAAGGTTGAACAGTACAAGGACTTCGGAGGAATTCGACTCGAAGACGATATCATAATAACCGACAGCGGATGCCAGATTATTGGCAACGAGCGTATTCCGCTCACATCAGAAGAGGTAGAATCATTCATGAACAATAATTAATAACGTAATAATTTATATGAACAAATTACTCACTGGCGCAACTCTTGCAATGTTGATTGTAGGAACAAGCGCACATGCACAAGACGAAACAAAAAAAGACACTACTGGTTTCAAATTCACAACGGTTAAGGAAATTCCAATTACATCTATCAAGAACCAGAATCAGAGCGGTACTTGCTGGTGCTACTCAACCCTTAGTTTCTTCGAGTCAGAACTTTTGAAGGCTGGCAAGGGCGAATGGGACTTGAGCGAGGCATTCGTTGTTCACAAGACAATGGAAGACCGCGCCGACAAGGCTGTCCGCACTCACGGCGACGTTTCATTTGCACAGGGCGGTAGCGCATACGACGTGGCTTACTGCTGGAAGCACTACGGAATCATCCCTCAGGAGGCAATGCCGGGCATGGGAACACTTCAGGGCGACTCACTTCCAAACAACGGCGAGGTTACAAACATCGCATCAGCAGTTGTTCAGACTATCGCAAAGGGCAAGCAGAAGAAGCTTACTCCACTATGGAAGAAGGCTTTCCGCAGCATCTACGACACATACATGGGCGAATGTCCTGAAGAGTTCACTTACAAAGGCAAGAAGTACACTCCACAGAGCTTCGCAAAGAGCCTCGGTCTGAACATGGACGACTATGTGTCAATAACTTCATACACTCATCACCCATTCTACGAGAAGTTTGTTGTTGAGGTTGAGGACAACTGGCGTTGGGACGCATCATACAACGTTCCGATGGACGACATGATGGCAATCATCGACAATGCACTGAAGCTTGGCTACACAATCGCATGGGGAACTGACGTAAGCGAAGACGGATTTACAAGAGACGGTATCGGCGTTTGCCCAGACGTTAAGCGCGGCGCAGACCTTACAGGCACAGACGCAGCACGCTGGACAGGCATGGACAAGCAGGCAAAGCGCAAGGAGCTTACCTCTCGTCCACTCCCAGAAATTGAGGTAACACAGGAAATGCGTCAGGAAGCATACGACAACTGGGAGACAACCGACGACCACGGTATGCAGATTTACGGTATCGCAAAAGACCAGAACGGCAAGGAATACTACATGGTTAAGAACTCATGGGGAAAGCACGGAAAGTACAACGGAATCTGGTATGTATCAAAGACTTTCGTCAAGTACAAGACAATGGATTTCCTTGTAAACAAGAATGCAATTCCTAAGGATATCGCTAAAAAACTTGGTCTGAAGTAAGATATTTCACACTTTTTTCAGAAGCCACCTCTTTGCAATTTTATTGCAGAAAGGTGGCTTTGTTTTATTTTTTTTCTTATCTTTGGGGCAAAGTAAAAAAACAAAACTTAAATGATATACAAATGGGAATATCAGACTCCAACACATAATGACATAGAAGAGGCAAACAAACTCGCTAAGGACATAAACATCAGTCCGGTATTAGCACAGCTACTCGTAAACCGCGGAATCAACTCGGCAACCGAAGCAAAGAAGTTCTTCCACCCGCAACTCAACGAACTTCACGACCCGTTCCTGATGAACGACATGGACGTGGCAGTTGACAGGCTGAACGAAGCCATGGGACGCAAGGAACGCATAATGATTTACGGCGACTACGATGTGGACGGCGTTACGGCAGTAGCTCTTGTTTACCGTTTCCTGCAACAGTTCTACTCTAACATAGACTATTACATTCCCGACAGATACGAAGAGGGATACGGATTGTCGAAAAAGGGAGTTGACTACGCAGCCGAAACAGATGTGAAGCTGATTATCATTCTTGATTGCGGCATAAAGGCAATCGAGGAAATTACATATGCCAAGGAAAAAGGCATCGATTTCATCATCTGTGACCACCACGTCCCGGATGACGAACTGCCTCCGGCGGTGGCAATCCTGAACGCCAAGCGTAAGGACAATACGTACCCATACGAGCATCTGTCGGGATGCGGTGTGGGCTTCAAGCTTATGCAGGCATTCTCGATTAGCAACGGAATAGAGTTCTCGCAACTCATACCGCTCCTCGACCTATGTGCAGTAAGCATTGCCTCGGATATCGTTCCTATTATGGGAGAAAACAGAATACTTGCCTATCACGGTCTGCGCCAGATAAACGCAAATCCGAGCATCGGTATGCAAGCCATTCTGAATGTGTGCGGATTGTCTGAAAAAGACGTCACGATTAGCGACATAATCTTCAAGGTCGGACCAAGAATAAACGCCTCGGGACGAATACAGAACGGCAAGGAAGCCGTAGACCTTCTGGTTGAGAAAGACTATGCCGCAGCTCTCGACAAGGCAAATCACATAAACGAATATAACGAGCAGCGAAAGGACCTTGACAAAGCGATGACCGAACAGGCCAACGAAATTGTCAAGAATACCGATTACCTGAAAGAGAAACGCTCTATCGTAATCTACAACGAAGACTGGCACAAGGGCATCATCGGAATAGTGGCTTCAAGGCTTACCGAAATATACTTCCGCCCGGCAGTAGTACTGACATACGAGGGCGACATGGCGATAGGCTCGGCTCGCTCGGTTTCGGGATTCGATGTTTACAGCGCAATTGAAAGTTGCCGCGACCTTCTTGAAAACTTCGGCGGACACACATACGCCGCCGGCTTGTCGATGAAGGCTGAGAACATAAAGGAATTCTCGTCGCGGTTCGAGGCATACGTTACGGAGCACATTACCGACGAGCAGACAAAACCTACGCTGAAGATTGACGCAACAATCAACTTCAAGGACATAACGAACAAGTTCCACAACGATTTGAAGCGTTTTCAGCCTTACGGCCCAGACAACACAAAACCGGTATTCTGCACCCAGCAGGTTTACGACTACGGAACGAGCAAGGTTGTGGGCAGGGAACAGGAACACATAAAACTCGAACTCGTAGACAACAAATCGAACAACGTGATGAACGGAATAGCCTTCGGACAAAGTTCGCAAGCCAGATACATTAAGACTAAGCAGTCGTTCGACATCTGCTACACCATAGAAGAAAATTCTCACAAGCGCGGCGAAATACAGCTTCAGATTGAAGACATCCGCCCGGCATCAGCCAGAGAACAATCAGACATCAATGGACAGGTTTAGGGATATCCTCAGAAAATACTGGGGATACGACGATTTCAGGGGTATTCAGCGAAGCATAATCGACAGCATTGCCTCTGGCAAAGATACTCTCGGACTTATGCCAACCGGCGGTGGAAAGAGTATCACGTTTCAAGTGCCTGCCCTTGCGCAAGACGGCGTGTGCCTCGTAATCACTCCACTCATCGCGCTTATGAAAGACCAAGTGGAGAATCTGAAGAAGCGCGGAATTCAAGCCACAGCCATCTATTCGGGCATGACGCAAAGGGAGATTGTCATCGCGCTTGAGAACTGCATCCTTGGCAGTTTCAAGTTTCTGTACATCTCGCCCGAACGACTCTCTACGCAGATTTTCCTCTCGAAGATAAAGCGGATAAAAGTCAGCTTCATCGCCGTAGACGAGTCGCATTGCATCTCGCAATGGGGCTACGATTTCAGGCCGTCGTATCTGAAAATCGCCGAAATAAGGGACATTATTCCCGATGCGCCGATTCTCGCCCTCACGGCAACAGCCACTCCGCAGGTTGTCGAGGACATTCAGAACAGGCTGAATTTCAGGAAGCACAACGTGTTCAAGATGAGTTTCGAGCGAGACAATCTGGCCTACATAGTGCGCAAGACCGAGGACAAGGAAAGCGAACTAATTCACATATTGAACAGCGTTGCCGGAAGCGCGATAGTCTACACCCGAAATCGCAAAGGCACGGGCGAGACAGCAAAACTTCTGAACGATAACGGCATAACAGCCGAAAACTATCACGCCGGACTGATGAACAGCGAGAAGGACGCCCGTCAGCACAAATGGCAGAACAACGAATCGAGGGTGATGGTTGCCACAAACGCCTTCGGAATGGGAATTGACAAGCCCGATGTGCGCATCGTCATTCATCTCGACCTTCCCGACTCGCCCGAGGCTTACTTTCAAGAGGCAGGACGCGCTGGACGAGACGGAAAGAAAGCCTACGCCGTTCTGCTTTACGGAAAAACTGACAAGGCAAAACTGAAGAAAAGAATACCCGACACGTTTCCCGACAAAGAATACATATATAAGGTGTACGACAAGATTGCCTATTTCTTTCAAGTCGGGATTGATTCGGGAATGGGTACGACATTCAACTTCGACTTCGGAAAATTCTGCGCCATAAACAAACTTTTCCCCGTGCCATGCCACAACGCGCTAAAAATACTTACTCGTGCCGGATACATTGAGTATGTAGAGGAACAGGAATACGCGTCGAGAGTGATGTTCATAATCAGGCGCGACGAACTGTACCGCATAAAAGAACAAGACGAAAGGACATCGGCCGTGACGCAAAGTCTGCTTAGATGCTACGGCGGACTGTTTGCCGACTATGTTAACATCGACGAGAGCCTCATCGCCCACTCCATCGGCTACACCTCCGACGAGGTATATCACATCCTCGCCGCGCTCAGTCGTCAGGGTATAATTCATTACATTCCGCGCAAGCGCACGCCGCTGCTTTCGTACACCGCCAACCGCATCGAAACGGAAAGAATGAAAATTCCGCAAAGCGTTTACGAAAAACGGAAAGAGGCTTACGAAGAACGCATAAACGCGATGGTTGACTACTGCGAGAGCGAGACAAGTTGCCGAAGTCGTATGCTTCTACTCTACTTCGGCGAGAAGAACGAGCACGAATGTGAAAAGTGCGATGTATGCGTAAAGAAACGCTCGCATAGTCTGAAGGAAGACGACTACGAAAGATTCAGACAGTTTGCCGTGAACCTCGTGAGCGACGGAAAGATGCACAGCATGACCGAACTAACAGCCTTCAACACCACAACCGACAAGATGCGGCAGATGCTAAACCATCTGCTTGCCGCCGAAGAAGTAAAAATGAAAGATGGAATGTTGGTATCAACCAACTACAAACAATAAAAAACATTTTTAATTATGGATACAAATCTACTAAAGATAAGCGAACTGACACAAATTATTGCAAAGAACGAGAACGACATCGCCGCCCGACTGGAGCGCGCCGAGATTCTTCTGGGCATGAACATGATTGAAGATGCCAAGCAAGACATCGACTTCGCAATATCGGCATCGCCTGAAAACGGACGCGCCTACAAACTTCGCGGAGCAATAAAGATGAACGCCGGCGACAAGGCTGGAGCAGCCGAAGACCTAAGAAAAGCGATGGAACTCGACCCCGAAATAGTGAAGGAGATTGAGGGAACATTCAAGCAAAAACTGCCAAGTTGCCACTAATGCGGGATAAATAGCCTGCTTTGGTGCAGATTTTGGTGCAGATTACCTTACAAATTGTATGTAAATACATCTCAAAACATAAAAATTCATATATTTTATATGGTTTTTATGAATAAAAAGATTACTTTTGCATCACTTTTAACAACAAACTTAAACAGATGAACAATTTGGCATACACATTTTTTTACTTTTTCTTTTACCTTTACTTTGGCGACGGAGTGAAGCGGGAAGTTGTGTATGTTCCAACGAAATAAGATTTTACAGAATCCCGCTTGACAAACAAGCGGGATTTTTTATTTTAGAGATATGAAGAAAGTTGCAATACAAGGAATAGTCGGTTCGTTCCACGACATCACGGCACATCAGTACTTCAAAGGCGAAGACATTGAACTGATATGCTGCGACACCTTCGAGGAAGTATTCGAGAACATGAAGGCAGACAGCAATGTCGTAGGAATCGTAGCCATCGAAAACACCATTGCAGGCAGTCTGCTGCACAACTACGAGTTGCTTCGCGAGAGTGGCACAACGGTTGTTGGCGAGCATAAGCTGCACATCGAGCACAGCCTTCTCTGCCTTCCCGAAGACGACTGGGACGACATCACGGAAGTGAACTCTCACCCCGTTGCACTTATGCAATGCCGCGGATTTCTGAGCAAGCATCCCGACTTTAAGGTTGTTGAAGGCAGCGATACCGCCGGAAGTGCCGAGAAGATAAGCCGCAAGCACATGCAGGGCCATGCCGCCATCTGCTCAAAGTACGCTGCCCCACTCTACGGAATGAAGGTTTTGGAAGAGGGCATCGAAGACAACAAGCACAACTTTACGCGCTTTCTGGTATGCGTAGACCCTTGGAAAGCCGACGAGTATCGCAACGCTCACCGCACAAACAAGAGCATGATTGTGTTCTCGCTTCCTCACACAGAGGGCAGTCTGTCGCAGGTTCTGTCAATTTTTTCATTCTACAATATTAACTTAACAAAAATCCAGTCATTACCGATTATTGGTCGAGAGTGGGAATATCTGTTCTATGTAGATGTTGCGTATTCTGACTATGTGCGTTATCATCAGGCAATAGACGCTATCACCCCACTAACCAAAGCACTTAAAATTCTTGGCGAATATGAAGAATTCAAATCTAAGCTATAATATCAAGCCAGCCGACCGCATCAGTCAGGTTAGCGAGTACTATTTCAGCCGAAAGGGCAAAGAGGTGGCACGAATGAATGCCGAAGGAAAGGACATCATCAGCCTTGCCATTGGAAGTCCAGACATGCCGCCGTCAAAACAGACTATCGACACGCTTTGCGAGTATGCGCAGCGTCCAGATGTTCACGGCTATCAGCCAACCGTCGGAATTCCAGAACTCCGCGAGGCAATGGCACGATTCTACAAAAGATGGTACAACGTGGACCTCGACCCAAAGACCGAGATTCAGCCGCTTATCGGAAGCAAGGAGGGAATTCTTCACGTTACTCTGGCATTCGTAAACGTGGGCGACCAAGTACTTGTGCCAAATCCGGGCTATCCCACTTACACATCGCTCAACCGCATTTTGGGAAGCGACATCGTAAACTACAATCTAAGCCCCGAGAACGACTGGCAGCCCGACTTCGACGAACTGGAGCAGATGGATTTGAGCAAGGTGAAGATTATGTGGACCAACTATCCAAACATGCCGACAGGCGCGCAGGCTCAGTATGCCACCTACGAGAAACTGGTTGACTTTACAAAACGCCACAACATACTCATCGTAAACGACAACCCTTACAGTTTTATCTGCAACGAGCAAAGACCGATAAGCCTCTTGCAGGTTCCGGGAGCGAAAGACTGCTGCATAGAGTTCAACTCGATGAGCAAGAGCCACAACATGCCGGGCTGGCGCGTTGGAATGTTGGCAACAAACGCCCAGTTTGTAGAGTGGATTCTGAAGGTTAAGAGCAATATCGACTCAGGTACGTTCCGTCCACTTCAACTTGCGGCAGCAAAAGCCTACGACAATACCGACGAATGGCATCACGAGAGCAACTTCGTTAACTACCGCCGTCGCCGCAATCTTGCCGAGCAGATTATGGACGCACTTGGCTGCAAGTACGACAAGAATCAGGTGGGAATGTTCCTCTGGGGACGAATTCCCGACAGTTACGGCGATGTTGAGGAGCTGACAGAGAAAGTGCTTCACGAGGCAAGAGTGTTCATCACTCCGGGATTCATCTTCGGCACAAACGGAAAGCGATACATCCGCATATCGCTCTGTGCAAAGGACGAGAAGATTGCCGAGGCATTAGAGAGAATAAAGAAAGTATTTTGATAATATAAAAAACAACTAAGATATGGAACTTCAATTGGAAGCACTCGGTCTGCCGGGTGAAGACAAGCGACCTCTTGTAATTGCAGGTCCTTGCAGCGCAGAGACAGAAGAACAGGTAATGAACACAGCCACTCAACTTGCAAAGAGAGGCATAAAGATATTCCGTGCCGGAATTTGGAAGCCACGCACAAAACCGGGAGGCTTCGAGGGCATCGGCGAAGAAGGTCTGCCATGGATGCAGAGAGTTAAGCAGGAAACAGGAATGCTTGTAGGCACCGAGGTTGCAACGGCAAAGCACGTTGAAGTTGCGCTTAAGGCAGGCATCGATGTTCTGTGGATTGGCGCACGCACAACAGCCAACCCGTTCGCCGTTCAGGAACTTGCCGACTCGCTAAGAGGCGTTGACGTTCCTGTGCTCGTAAAGAACCCGGTAAACCCAGACCTCGAACTGTGGATTGGTGCTCTTGAGCGCATCAACGGAGCAGGCGTTAAGCGCATCGGCGCAATTCACCGCGGATTCTCGTCATACGACAAGAAGATTTACCGCAACACTCCAATGTGGCACATTCCGATAGAGTTGCGCCGCCGTATTCCAAACATTCCAATCATCTGCGACCCAAGCCACATCGGTGGAAAGCGCGAACTCATCGCACCGCTCTGCCAGCAGGCAATGGATCTTGGCATGGACGGCCTCATCGTTGAGTCGCATTGCAATCCAGACTCGGCATGGAGCGATGCCAAGCAGCAGGTTACTCCGGATATTCTCGACTATATCCTCAACCTTCTCGTTATCCGCAAGGAAACAGCATCGACCGAGAGCCTTACCGAACTACGCAAGCAGATTGACGAGTGCGACAACGACCTCATCGAACTTCTGGCAAAGCGTATGCGCGTGAGCCGCGAAATAGGCATCTACAAGAAAGAGCACGAGATTCAGGTGGTGCAGACCGACAGATATTCAGAGATTCTGGAGAAGCGCGGTGCTCAGGGGGCTCTGTGCGGCATAGACTCGGAATGCGTAAAGAAGATTTTCGAGGCTATTCACGAGGAATCAGTACGTCAACAACTCGACATTATAAACAAGTAAGTATCAATTATGCGTATATTAGTCTTAGGAGCCGGAAAGATGGGCTCGTTCTTTGTAGACCTTCTCAGCTTCGACCACGAGACAGCCGTGTATGAGGTTGACCCTAAGCGTCTGCGTTTTGTCTACAACACTCAGCGTTTCACTCAACTCGACGAGATTGACGCGTTCAAGCCCGAACTGGTTATCAACGCCGTTACGCTGAAATACACTCTCGAAGTGTTTAAGCAGGTAATCCCCCATCTTTCACAGGATTGTATCATTAGTGACATTTCGTCAGTAAAGACAGGATTCAAGGACTTTTACGAGAGTACGGGAATGCGATATGTGAGCACTCACCCGATGTTCGGTCCAACCTTTGCAAATCTTGGCAACCTTAGCAAGGAAAACGCCATAATTATAAGCGAGGGCGACTACATGGGACGCATCTTCTTTAAGGATTTGTACAGCAAACTGGGGCTTAACATCTGCGACTACACGTTCCAAGAGCACGACGAGACGATGGCATACTCGCTGAGTATTCCTTTTGTGAGCACGTTTGTCTTTGCCGGAGTTATGAAGCATCTCGATGCTCCGGGAACAACCTTCAAACGACATCTGAAGATTGCGCGCGGTGTTCTGAGCGAGGACGATACTCTGCTTCGCGAAATTCTGTGGAATCCTTATACCGTAGGTCAGGTTGAGAACATACAAAAGCAGCTTACCGACCTTATCGACATTATCGGCAAGAAGGACGAGAAGGCTTTGCAGCAGTACCTTACCCGAATACGCAAAAATATTGAATAATCAGTACATACCGCACAAAAAGGTATGTTGCCATAGTTAGGAGCATTTCAAAACCGAAATGCTCCTATGTTTTTTTAATATCTAACAATAAATTATGAACATTTTCGGCATTACAATATTCTATTTCCTATTATTTTTTTGTAAATTTGCAAACCACAATATTTAGAACTATTAAAAATGGAAAAACAAGCAGCACCAGACAACTATATGGTATGGGCAATTCTCTGCACTATACTTTGTTGTACTCCTTTAGGAATTGTATCTATTGTTTACGCATCGAAAGTAAATACTCTGTATAATGCCGGAGAATATGTAGGAGCATACGAGGCATCACAGAAAGCCAAGAAATTTGCTATATATGGAGCTGTAATGGGTTTTATTATGCTCCCAGTTATAGTCGCTTTAAATATTCTTAGCATATTTGTTAGTAATTATTAAAATAAAAAACAATGGAAAAACGTACAGCACCAGACAACCACATGATATGGGCAATTCTTTGCACTCTTTTTTGCTGCCTTCCTTTAGGAATTGTATCTATCATTAACGCGGCAAAAGTAGACTCACTATATAGAACTGGGGATTATGAAGGCGCATACAAAGCAGCCGAGGATGCAAAGAAATACGCATTATGGGGCGCTATCCCAGCAGCAATTATAGTTGTTATCTATATTATTGTAGGAATCTTAGCTGCAATAATATAAAATAAAGAACAATCCAAACGACAATTAGGCAAAATAACTTTTCAATCGTATTTTTTATATTAACAATTAAACCCAAAAGAAAAATGGAAAATCAAGTAAAACCAGACAACAACATGTTGTGGGCTATTCTTAGCACACTGCTCTGTTGTCTTCCTTTAGGAATTGTATCTATCGTTTACGCATCAAAAGTTAACGGTTTGTATACAGCAGGAAATTATGATGAAGCAAAGACTGCAGCAGACAAAGCTAAAAATTGGGCTATGTATGGCGCAATTTGCGGAATCATTATCGACGTTATATACCTAGTATTTAGTTTTGCAGCAGCTTCAGCATTATCTTAATTATAAGGTATCATGAGCAAAATTGACAAGATAATGCCGTATGTATTTCCACTAATAATTATTGGAATATTCATATTGTATTATCTTGTCAACCCTTTATGCAATCATTTTCCAATTCAATGCCCTTGGCGTTTGCTCACAAATACGCAATGCCCAGCATGTGGATTTCAGCGAGCGCTACACGCCCTAATGCACGGCGAATTTAAAAAAGCATTGAGTTACAATTACTTATTTATCCTCTTTATTCCATACGCCATAATGGCGATTATCTCGACATGGTATAACTATCATCATGTTTTTGACAAACTGAATAAATTTGTCTACCACCACTATACTCTAAGATGCTATGTCGTTATATATTTTGGCTGGTGGATAATAAGAAATATCTTCAATCTGTAAAAAACACCGTCTTAACCAACATATTTATCTACCCAAACGCATAAAAAGTGCATTTAATCATAAAAAACGACATAAAAAGTTGTTTAAATGAATGAAATTACATAGCTTTGCCACGTTTTTCACACTAAATCGATGTTTTAACAGATTTTATCTTGTTAATTTAACTAATGATATGAACATAAAAGCATAATATATTAGAGAGGTTGTATATGGGATGCGCTCATTTGGCAGCGTAGCCCTGTGAACTGCATATTTTAACTTAACATCATTTTTATTAACCATTTTAATTTCTTATGACAAAGAAAGTTTTATTCATGCTGTTGCTGGCAATAGTAACGGCTGTGAATGTTGCAGCAAAGGCAACAAATTATGGCATTAAAATTGCCAACATGGAAGTTACTTCCAACAACTACAGTAACATAACCCACAAATGCATTACTCCTTATACAGAAGGAGTGGAGAGTTATGTACGTTTCGACCCTCAGAAGAAGGTTCTGACATTCTGTAACGTAAATATAGAATGTAAGGATAGTTATGGTCGATGCTTATACAACTATAACTGCGACGGGCTGACAGTTGTATTCAAGAACAGAAACAGGTTTAATTCTACAAAAGCAGCTACGGTGAGAATCGAGAAGAATACAACCATAACATGCGAAGACGGTATGTACGGCAAGGACATGATAGATATGTTTGGACACTACGATAAGAATGAAACTATCTTTCTGAAGAACAAAGCAGTCCTGACATTTAAGGATGCCAATGTCTTTGTTTCATTCCCTGCAGGAACCGATATTGCAGGTATTCGAGGAGAAGGAAATGAATATCTTAGCGTAGACCACTCTTATTTAAGAGTTCATACAGGTGCTTTTGGTATCTGCATAAAGAAAATCAGCCGTTATGACATTAATTATAGTTGCCTTACTTTAGACGGAGGCAAATGCACTGAGGACGCACAATGCAATATGGAAGACGGATGTGAAATTATTACAGACTTCAACCCAAATCGGTCATTAGAAATTTGGCATGTCTATTTTTCTAATGACCGCCATTAGAAAATATCGGTTGTATTAGGCTATCCTTCAATAATTTACTACCTTTACCACGCAGAAAAACATAA
>Ga0256407_10003012_pt1 | contig 30816 bp, 13 predicted proteins | sample RumenRJG_04DNA_FD_193489 | JGI IMG/M metagenome (GOLD analysis project Ga0256407, IMG submission 193489) | Bovine rumen microbial communities from Lethbridge, Alberta, Canada - RJG_04 | ecosystem: Host-associated > Mammals > Digestive system > Stomach > Rumen | place: Canada: Alberta...
CATCATCATCATCAATTTTTTCATCTTCTTCTTCATTTTTTTCATCTTGAATTTTTTCATAAAGACTTTCATATTCATCTTCATTATTTTTTTTATCATCCTCAATTTCAATATTTTCTTCACTTATTTCTTCAAATTCATTTTCATTTTGAGAATTCAATTCAATAACTTCTTCTTCATCATTTTCTTCATTTTTATTATCTTCTTCAAGTTTTTTATATTCTTCAAAATCAACTTCATCAACAAAAATTTTTTTTTTCTTTTTATTTTTTATTTCATCTTCATTTTTAAAATTTCTTTTTTCATCTAAACCTAATTCTTTTAATAAATCAGAACATAAAATAACCATTTCTCTTCTTATAAAAGGAGTATAAGTCTCATTTTCATCATCTAATAAAATAACATCTTTATATTTCTCAATTAATTTTTCAAAAGTATATAAATTTAAAACATTTAAAATCATATCTTTAGTATCACTTTTATCATACCAAGAACAATTTTTTAATTTTACTTTATCAACAATTGGAATTGTATATTTTTTTGAAGGAATATTATATAAATAAATTATACCTCCTACAGAATCTGAACTATCTTCTATTAAATTACCATAAGAAATTTGGTTTTTTTTCATTTTATCTTCATTATCTTCTACTCCTATTGTTATATCATTAAAGTTTAATTTTTGTTCTTTTTCTAATGTTTCTTTATCTAAATTGTATATACAATTTGATAAACAAACTTCTATTTTATCTTTAAATATTATTGAATGGGGGAATGTTGATAAATTAATTGATAATAATTGATTTATTTCTTTTGATTTTTCAACAATAAATTGTTTTACAACATCATTTTTTGAATAATTAAAAATTAAACATTTTAAAATTTGAATATATTCAATTAATAATAATGGAGAAAATCTTTTTTCATATAATAAATTATCACTTAAATAATCAATTAAATATTTAATTATATCATAAGGAAAATCTTGAGAATCAAAATAATTATCATCATAAATAATTTCATTTTCATTACAAAAAGTAAAATTAGGAATCATACCATTAATAATTTCATCAGATAAAATAGGAATTTCTCTTGAAATATTAATTAAAGTAAAAGTTTCAGCAATATTTTTAATAGTATCAACATGTTCATCATCATCTTCATCTTCATGTGAATTATATGAATTTGTTATACTTTCATCTTCTTCAATACTATTATCTTCATCTTCTTTTATTTTATTTGATATTAATCCTATTATTCTTAATTTTTCTTGTTTTAAATAATAACCTCTTTTTATTAAAAGTTCTAAATCTTTTTCTTCTGGAATGAAATTTATTAATTTATTTTCTAAATTTAATTTTGAATTATATATTACTGGAGAAAAATGTGTTATGTTTTGAATGTTATAATTAAAAAATGAAAGTAGAAATATTTTTTTTTCATTTTTTATTTTATTAAATATATAATTTCTTAATTTTTCTTGTTCTTTATTTTCATATATGAATTTAAAATAATTTGTAATTAATGTTGTATATTTTGATATATTTAATATAAAATCATAAAAATTTTCTATTTTAAAATTATTTGAATTTTCGTTATTATTTTTATCAATTAAAAGATTTAAATTATCAAATTCAACAACAGTAAACATTTTCAATATATTAAAGATTAATTGTGAATTTTCATAATTAGAATATTTAATTAATGAAAGAAGGGTTTTCCATATTAAATGATATTTAAATATTGTTTGACTATAAGATAGATTTTTATAACTTGTAAATTGACTTAAACAAATTTTATTAAATTCATTTAAAACATTATCTAATTTCTTTTGAATCATTTTTTTAATAAATGGTTCAAAACTTTTTTCATCAAAAGGAAAAATAATTTCTTTTTCAGCAAGAATATATGTTTGATTATTAAAAACTTGAAAAATATTTTGAAATTGATGTCCAAAGGCATTAATAATTGTTTCTAAAATTGAAAAATAATCAGTTTGATTTATTGATTCTAATCTAACTAAATTAAGTTCATTTAATTTCTTTTCATTATTTAAATTTTCATTTTTTTCATTTTTATTTTCTAATTGAATAACTCTATATGTATAATAAATAAATAAATCAGTTAAAATTTTTCCTAAATGATAATCATCAATTGGTCTTAATTCATAAAAATTTATATAATTTTTTCCTTCTAATCCACTTTCTGGAAGAATAAATAAAAATTTATTAGCTTTTTCTAAATTTGTTTTATTTTTAAATAAATTAAATATTTGTTTTTTATTAGAAGAAGCAAATAAAACAAAATTTCTTTTTCTTATTTTCCAAATTAAGAAATTTAAATATATAGATAAATTAAATTTTGATAATTTTTCTTTTTCAATTTTTTCAACAATTAATGATAAAAAAATATGAAATGAATTAGTAATATTTCTTACAATATTTTCATTTACACATTTTAATGAATTATAAATTGAAGGAATTGAATTATATTCTGAAAAATTATAATAATAATTTGAAATAATATAACAAATTACATCATTTTCTTTTATATTATTTAATACTTCAATTAAAATCAAAAGTGAAATTTCTCTAAATTTTGCTTTTGTTTGAATTTTTTCATAACCTTCTAAAATATTTTCAATAGTTATTTCTTTATTAAAAATAATCTCACTTATATTAAATACATGTTCTTTTATTATTTGATTTAATTGATTAAATATTTTTTGATTGTATTTAATAGGAAGAGAATTTACTTTATTTTGTGGATTAAGTGTATATAAAAAATGTAATTTCCTAAAGATAAAATCAAAATTATTTGTAATTTCTTTTTCTAAATTTTGATTTATTAATTCATCTTTTATCTTTTTATATGTAATTCTTAAATCTGAGCAATATTCTAATAATAAATAAAATATATTTTTATTTAAAATAACTTCTAATTCTTTTTGTAAATTTTCATCATAACAATATTTAATAAATTGTTCTAATAAATTTTCATGATGTAAAATAATAAAAAAAGCATATTTTACTAATTTATCAGGAATTTCACCTTTAATTATTATTTTCATTTGACTTTCATATCTATTTAATATTTTTAATATATTTTTATCTGTTATTAAATCATTTAAAGATGAATATTTATCAATCTTTGTTTTTTTTTCTGTATTTATTTCAGTTGAAATTTCTTCATTATCAAAAATTATTTCTGATTTTTTAGTTGATAAAATTTTTTTTATATTTTCATTTTGTAAATTTTCTTCAAATAATTTTAAATCATTATTTTTGTTTTCTTCATTTTTATTTTTTGGAACACCAAGTGAAAAAAGTCTAGTATTGAATAGATTAGTAATTTTATCATCTTCACCTAAATAAAATGAGAATTTTTTTAAAATATTATTAAATAATTCAATACAAGGATTTAAAATTGGATCAATAATTTCATTAAAAAATTTATAATTACTCAATCTAATTTTAATAAAAAAATTATTTGCTTCTGAATTAAATCTAATTTTAATACCATCTTTATAATTTAAATTATTAATAATTAAATTAGAATAAGAAAATTGTTTTTGATGAATAAAATAATCAATTCTATAAATTTCTTTTGAATTATTTACTGCTTCTATTACTCCAAGAATTGATATATTTTTCTTTTTTATTTTTTCTTTTTGAACTATAAATTCTTCAATATATAAAGATGAATTTTCAAAATTTGGAAGAGAAAATAAAAGATATTTAGATTGTTCATTTGAAAATGAAAGATTATCAAAAATTATATCATATTTATCTTCTGGTTTTATATCATTTTTTTCTTTGATATTTGATAATTGTTTTATTAATTCAAATAAATCATTCCAGTTTATTAAACTGAAAATATTAGGTAAATCTTTATAATAAATAAGAGAAGTATTTAAACAAAATTTTATTAAAGGGATTTTAAAGTTTAATTCATTTAAATTGTTATTATTTATATAATCTTTTGATAATTTCAAAACTTGATTTGTTATTTTACTAAATAAATCATAATATTCATTATTTGATATAATATATGAATAAAGATATTTAAAATAATGTTTAAAAGATGATATAAAATCATTAAAAAGTAAACAATTATTATTTGTAAAGAAAACTTTAATTAATTTATTATTAAATTCATATAGTTTTTTAGAATTTAAAATATTATGTGTATTAGATTTAGAAAACTGGCAATAATTAAATAATTCTTTTAAAACTTCTTTTTTATTTATTAGAAAATCATCATCTATATTATTATGGTTAAATGTAATAAAATCAATTATATTTTCTAATAATTTAACATTTAAATTTGAAATAGTTAATATTTTTAAAGCAATAATTAAACAAATATGTTCTAATTTTGTATTATTTTTTGCAATATTCATTAATATATTAATAAAATTCTCTGTTTTACTTTCATCTCCAAAAATTTGACAAATATTCATTTCAATTTTTTTTAAAGCATTAACATGGATATGAATAAGTAAAAGAATTACAAGTAAAAATTCTTCATTTTTTTCATTATTTTTTAATAATTCTTCTAGCAATAAATAATTTGGATAATCATTACTTAAAATAAAAGGATATCTAATATATTTACCAATATCATCTCCTTTAAAATTATCATAATTATTTTCAAAAATATATTCACATAATGAAAAAAGAATATATTCTACTATATTTGTATCATTTTCTTTTATTTTATTATCTTTATCTTTTTGATTTTTTATTTCATCTAAAGAATTTAAATTAAATATTTCATCGAATATATCTTCTTTTTCAGTAATATGAATTATATTTTCTTTTTTTAAATTTTTATTAATTGAATTTAATAATATTTTATTTGAATTAAATAAATCCATTGAATAGAAACAATTAGTTTCATATACATGTTCTTTTAATTCATAAACATCTGATAAAGAATCTTTTTTTAAAATCAAATAAAATATTGTATTTTGATAAGATAAAGTTATTGTATTAGTTCTATCTTCTTGAATTACATTTATTGAAGTTAAATCAGTACCACCATCTTTAGGATTAAAATTATTATTTTTAATATCAAATAAAATAATACCATCAGATGATATTAATATCCCATTTACTATAATAAATTTATTTAATGATTTTGAAGATTCAAATAATTTATCAATTATTTGTTCTTTATTTGAAATATCATCAAATTTAATTTTTTTAATTTCATCTCTTAAAATTATGCTTTTAGAAAATGAAAATAATATATTTTCTTTTTCAATTGAAATTTGATATATATCTAAAGCATAAATATATTTCTTTGAATAATAAATAAATGTTTCATTATTTGGTTTTTGAAAAATTGGATGTAAAATATATAAATAATTATCTTCAGAAAAAATAGAAGTATAACTTGAATAATTATCAACTTCAATATAATTTTGTTTTTCTTCTTCAGAACTTGTTATAAATGAAAGATAATAATCTTTTTTTTTTTTAAATAATAAATCAATAGTCATTTCATCATATTTTATATTTTTCTTATTAATTTCAATTAAACTTGAATTATATGCTTTAATTAAATTATCTGATTTTCTAAAATCATCATGTGAGAATGTAAAAAGGTATTTTCTAAAAGAAAAAAGACTTATTCTTTTCTTTTCAATTTTTTTTATTTGTGTAATATTAAATTTATCATTAGTTAAAGTATTTATTTTATTAATTTTTAATATTTCCCCTTCTATATTATTATAAATAAAAAAATTTTTTTTTGATATATACACTCCACTAGAATTTTCTAAAGAAAAAGGTGTTTTAATATTTATAAAATTGGTTCCATTATGTGTTACATCATTTAATTTAATATTAGGAAATTCTTTTTCTTGAAATATAGGAATATCAATTTGAAATTTCTTTTCTAAATGATATTTTTGTACTTTTTGAATAAGAAATAAAAATCCATAACAAGATTTAAAATATATAGATAAATAATAAATAATACTTAAAAGCTTTATTTTTAAATTTTCATCATCTTCTTTGGTTTGATTAAGTAAATATTCTATTTTATGAACAATTTTTATAAAATCTTTTGAAAAAAGGAAAAAAAGTTCATAATGATTTTCAAAATATCTTGAAAAATTATCAAAAATTGTTTTTGAATATTTAACATTATCATCAATATTTTCTAAATTTAAAGAATTAAAATTATGAAGAGCAATTTTAATGATCATAAAATTTAATTTATATTCAATATTATTTGAAACTGAATCAATATATTTTCTTAATTTTATTTTTAATTTATTATTACAATCATTAATATTTTCAATTCTTTTTTGACATTCTAAAATAAATGAACCAGTTTTAAGAGAAAATAATACTGTTTGTAATGATGTATTTTCAAACCATTTATTTATAAAATCCCTTTTAAGATTTGATAATTCATCTATTATATTTATGTGTTCTAATTTTAAAATTGAAGGATGTTGATAAAATATGCTATTTTTTTTTTTATTTTCAAAATATGTATCTATTGGAAATATATTTGAACATTTTGATTTTAAATTATTTAATATTTCTGATTCTTTTGATGATGTAGTTAATGAAGAACATATTTCAGTATTTGGATTTATAATTGTTTGAATTGATATTTTATTTTTATCTTGTTCACTTTCTTTGGACATATTTTATTATATAAATATTTTAAATAATTTTTTATTATTAAATATTTTTTAATTATTTATAATTAGTTTAAAAGTTATTAAAACTTTTAAAAATTAATAATTAATTTTTTTAACATTATTAAATGTATAAATATGACTATTAATTAGAAAGTTATATTTTTTTAATAATAATATTTTGAATTACATAAAAAAACAAATTTTTTTTTTAAATAAATTATATAAAATAAAATAAAGCTTTTTTTAAATGGTAACTATCATTTATAACAAATAATAGTCAGAAAAAGATAGTGAAACAGAAAATCAAGAAAATGAATCAGAAAATGAAAATGAAAATGAAAATGAAAATGGTAATTTAAATGAAGATCAAATAAGTGTTCATAATGATAATTCACATAATGAAAACAACCCAAAAAAAGTTAGAAAATGTGTCCCTTTAGAAATATATCAACAAACATTTAGAGAAAATAAAAAATTAAAACAAGAATTAAAAAAACTTTTAGATGAAAAAGAAGGAAATAAAGAATTAAAAGAAAAAAATGAACAAATTAAAAATTTACAAGAACAAGTAAAAAATTTATCTTTTGAAAAAGCAAAATTAGAAAATATTCTTTTAAATCAAGAAAAATTTGTTGATAAACAAACAAAAAAACTTGAATCAACTAATAAATCATTAAATAAAAAAAAAGAAGAATTACTTAAAAAAGATGAAGAAATATCAAATTTAAATGATAAAATTACAGAACTAAAGAAAAAAATAGTATTTATAAAAGAAGATTTTAAAGTTTCAGAAAATAAAGAAATTGAAATTTTAAATAGTAAAATTTCTAGATTAATAAATGAAGTTGAAATTGGGAAAAGTAAAATGGAATTAATGAAAAAAAATCATAAAATATTACAAAATAAATATTTAAAAGTAACGTCACAATTAAGGAAAAAACCAAATGAGGAATTATATTTAAAAGCAAAACAAATGAAAGAAGATAAATTAAAAAGACATTTTTCTGGGAGTACAAATAGTACAAATACTATTAAAACTCATAAAGAACAAATCAGTCTCCCTTTAATTCAATCTGTTAATATTAAACAAAATGTTAATTGTAATGAAGAAAATGAAGATGATGAAAATGAAAAAAATGAAGAAAATGAAGAAAATGAAAATTAAAATAAAATAAAAAAATAATTTTAAAATAAATAAATATATTTGGTTATATTTTATAATTTTACATCTTAGTATATTAAATATAATATTTGATATTTTTTTTTTATATATTTTTCATGCTTATTTCATATTAATATTTAAAATAATATTATGAATAATACTTCAAAATATTATTATATATTAAATCCAAGTTTATTTTAGATTTTACTTGATTTATTACCTTATAAATCTGAATAATAGATATTTAATTTCTAAATATTACCAAATTTATATATAATTTTATTATTAAAGAAAATATCAATATTTTAAAGAAAATCAAAATAATAATGTATATATATTTAAATGTTTTATTAAATATAGGATAAAAAAAATAATTTTAATAAATAATGACATAGAGAAACATTGAATTAAATATTTTTTTAATTATTTAAAGAAAATTTAATTTAAAATTAATTCAACAATTTATAAAATTTAAATTTTGAAATTAAAATAAAATAAAATAAAAATGAATAAAAGTAAAATCAATTACCAATTAAATAAAAAAGATATGTTAATGCTAATAATGGATTATCTTCGTCAAGAAGGTTTTGATAGATCATATATATCATTAGAAGAAGAATCAAAAGTTAATTTATATAATTATGAAGAACGTTTAGTAATTTTAAGAAAATGTATTTTAGATGGTGAATGGGATGAGGCAGAAAATTTTTTAGAACAATTAAAAAAATTTGAAAATTTCCCTTATTTAAGTTTATTATTTGAAATTAAAAAAGAAAAATTAATTGAAGAAGTTGAATCACAACAAAATGAAAATACTTTAGAAGAATTGGCACAAGAATTAAAAGAAATTCAAGCATTAGGACAAAATGAAAAATTTAATCATTTAATTGAATATTTAAAAGAAAGTACTAATCATGATGATGTTAATAATATTATTTCAAGGAGATTAAATATTTTTATGATGATAAGAGAAAATATGAAATTTATGCATCCTGTTAGTAATGATGAAATTATTGTTGAACCTGGTTCACTAAATTTTTTATTATCAAAATTAATTGAAAATTGTATTAAAAGTAATAAAAATAATAATCAGAAAGAATATACTTATGATGAATTAATTTCAATTTTAAATAATAGTAAAATTAATAATAATATAAATAATATTAATAATAATATTAATAATTTTAGTAATAGTAAAAATAATATAAATTCAAAAATAAAAAATAATTTATCAAATAATGAAATTGATGAAGAAGATGAAGAAATTTTTGAATTTGATCAAAAAGAATATATTAATAAAAATCCTAATAAAACAAATAGTTTAATAACAAATTCCAATAACAATAACACTAATATTAACAATAATTCAAATATAAATAAAACTCAAATAAATAAAAATAATATAATATACATAAGTAATAACAATAATAAAAATTATAAAAATGTAAATTATCAAATAGATGCATTTCAAGAAAAAAATGAAATTTCAACATCATTTCCCTCTCAAAAAGTATATAAAACAAATTTAGAACGTTTAGCAGACACATATGATGATTTAGATTTAAATCTTCAAATTCAAGATAATTCCTCATCATTAACCCCTTCTAAATTACCATCAAAAAATTTAAATGATTTATCAGATTTAGATAAAGAAGAATATTACATGAAAAATTGTTATGATTATTATAATTATGATATAACATCATTAACATTAAAAAAGGTAATTGAAGATTCTCATCCAATAAGATGTAGTTGTTTTAGTCCAAAAGGAGATTATTTTGCAATAGGAACAAATAGTAAAAGTTTAAAAATATTTGATTTATCATTTATTTTAGATTCTTTTAATAAAAGAGCATTTAATACAAAAGAAAAAAAATATTCTAATCAAAAAGAAGTAATAGGAATGATATTTGAAGAAAAAGATCATCATGAAGGATCAATATATTGTATAGATTGGAGTTTAAGTGGTAAATTAATAGCAACAGGGAGTAATGATAAAACAATAAAATTAATGAGTATTCCTGAATTAATAGATAATACAGAAAATGATAAAATAAAAACTTACACTGAACCAATAGAATTACAAATAACAGGAAATGAAGGAATAGTACGTTCAATTTGTTTCGATCCAACATCAGATTTAATATTATTAAGTGCAAATTTAGGTGAAAATTGTGTTAAAATATGGGATACTGAAAAAGGAGAAAATATTTCAGTTTTAGAAGGTCATAACGCAAGTGTAAATTGTGTAAAATGGTCAAATGATTCTCAATTATTTGCAAGTAGTTCTCTTGATAAAACAATTAGATTTTGGGATATAAGGGAAGAAAAAAATATTAATTTAATAAGTGGGATACAATATGCTAATATTAATGATATTTCTATTTATTCTAAAAAAGGTATTAATAATACTTTAATTGCTTGTGGTCATTCTGATGGTTTAGTTACTATTTGGGATTATAATAAAAGATTTGTTGTTAAAGAATTATATGAACATATTGAAGAAGTTAGAGCTGTTAATTTTTCTCCTGATGGGAAATATTTAATTACTGGAAGTTTTGATTCTACTATTAAAATTTTTGATGTTAATTTAGATTTTAAATTAATGGGACAATTAAGTCATAAAGGAAGAGTTGTTTCTTGTAAATGGCATCCTGAAATTCCTATTATTATTTCTACTAGTGCTGATTGTACTGCTAGAGTTTGGATTCCTTCTAAGTTTTAATATTTATTTTTTTTTTCTGTTAATTTGATTAGAGTTTATTTATTAATTTTTATTATATATTTTTTAATTATTTTTATTTTAATTATTTTTTTTAAATGTTTTTTAATTTTATTAATGAAGTTTAATTAAAGATGAAAAATAATAAAATGTTAAAATATTAAATAAATTATCCAAAAGTTTAATAATTTTATGAGTAAAATTCATTAAAATATATACTATATAAAAATGATTTAATTTTTCTATAATTTAAATTTATTTAATTTTTTATGCTTAAATTTCAATTTCCTTGATAGATTATCCTTCAAATATTTTTTGTCTTTTTTAAGTTTTTCTAATTCTTCATGAACAAATTTATTCATTTTTTTTTGCTCCCTTTTTAATTGCTCATCATCAGTTTTAATATCATTATCTATTTCATTCCAAAATTCTTTTTGTTTTTTTTTTGATATAATTTTTTCTAAATTAAATATATTATCATTTACTAATCTAAATTTTATTTTTTTATTATTTTCATCTGTAAATTCCTTGAAAAATATTTTTTTTTCATCTTCTTCAATCTCAGAATAATCTGAATTATAATGTGAATTAGTTGTGGAAAAAGTATATTGAGAATGAAGATCAGAATATTTGTCTTTTTCATATTGTCTTTTTTGGGGTGATGGTTTTACACTTTCTTTTTCTTTATGGTCTTCTTTAAAAAACTTTTTTGATTGAAGAATATTATTTTTTGATAAGGATTTTCTTATTTTTGAAGATGAAATTAATGAAATTTTTTTATTTGAATTTCTTCCTCTTTTAGAGCTTAAAAATGTTATTTTTCTATTCATGAATTGATTACTCATAAATATAATTAATTACAATAAATATGATTTATATTGAAACAAATAAATTATAAAAAAAAATATTATTTATTAATTAAAATAATAATTAAAAAAAATAATAAATAAAAAAAATATTTTTTCTCCCATTTAAAAAATAGAAAAATTAAAATATAAATCCTAAAAAAACAAAAAAAAACCAATTTATGTTTGAGTTAAATCTCTTCTACAAATAGGACATTCCGCTTTTTTTCCAATCCATTGTTTAATACAATAATCATGAAAAACATGTTTATTATTACATTTAAGATAAATAACAGAATCATTTATATTAAATTGTTCAGTACAAATAATACAAATACCAACATCATCCACTTGTTCTTTAGTCTTATTTAAATATTCTTTAAAAGTAACTGGTTTTAATTCCATTGCTAATTTATGATTTCTAATAATTCTAATATATAAATTATAATAACTTATATACATTAAGTAATTAAAACAAGGATAAAAGAAAATAAACATGATTAATAAAAATATTAATCTACTAAATTGGAAAAAACCAAATAAAATAAATAATATTACATAATAAACAATATATGTATTTTTTGCAATTGCAACATCAAAAATTTCAGGATAAAGCATTATATGATATACTCCATAAATAAACCAAAAGAAATAAATAAAATTTGCAAAAATATCAAATATTAAAATTATTTTTGGAAATTTCCTTGATTGATTATTATTATTATCACATAAATAAACAAAAAAAAAATAAATTTTCATAAAAATATAATTTGTAATTAAACAAGCTTCATGGAGTAATAAAAATATTATAATAAAAATCATAGGTACTGCAATTTTATATCCATCTAAATAGAATAAAAAATATAAAAAGCAAACACGTATTAATGAAAGAAAAGCTTTTGCTGATATTTGCTCTTGGAACAATTTATTTAGTGCTCTATTTATTGAATTTTGATCATTTAAATCATTTGGTTCATTTAGACTTAATTGAAAATCAAAGAAAGAATCCATGAAAATAGAAGTTATTTCATAAAAGAAATAATCTCTTCTTATTTCATTTCTTATTATATTTTCATTTCTTATTAAATTGCCTTCATTAAAATTATTATTTTGATTCATAACATCATTATTATCTACTGGAATATCCAGAAAAGCATTATAATCAATATCAACTCCATCCATAATTTATAAATAACTTTAATATAAATTTATAATGTAAGAATATAAAATTAATATTTAATATTTTTAATGTTTTATTTTAAATTTTTATTATCAAATGTCATTAATTGATTTCATATATGTAATTTTCTTAGTAATAATAATAATATTTCTTATGACATCAACAGGAATAATTGTAGATAAATTCTTAATTAATTCTTTAGAAAATGCTTGTAAAAAATATAATTTAAGTCAAACTACTCAAGGTTATTTACTTGCTATTGGTTCATCAATTCCAGAATTTGCTACTAATTTAATGGCTACTTTAACTTCTAAATCTAATATTGGAATTGGTGCTATTTTTGGATCAGGTGCTTTTAATTTAACTATTGGTTTTGGTATTGCTTCTTTTTTCTGTAAAAATAATCTTAAATTTTCTTTTTGTTATTATACTAGAGATATTTTTGTTTATTTATGTTCCTTGTTTTGTTTAAATATTTTTTTGGCAACTAAAAGAATTAATATTTATCAAATTATGACTTTGATTTTACTTTGGCCTATTTATATTATGTCTGTTAATATATGTCAAAAAGATGATAATGATTATAATAATAACAATAATAATCAAAATTATGATAAACAAGTTATTAATATGAGAAATAAAAAAAATAATTATGATGAAGAAGAAAATTCTTTATTAACAAGTTCAAATGATTTTACAATTAATGTAATAACAAATCAAATATCATATTCAACTAATTCAAAAAATATAATAACAAAAATAATATCAAAATCAATAATTTCATTTAATAATTTTTATGATAAATTATCATTAATATATTCATATATAATACCAAATACACCAAATTACCCATTAATATGTTTTATAATTAATATAATTATAATATTTTTTCATTCAAATTCAATTATAATAATAATAAGTGAAATATCATCAAATTTAGAAATAAGTGAAACTTTCTTAGGAATGACTATTATTTCATGGGGAGATAATATAGGTGATATTATTAATGGTTGTATTTTAGCAAAAAATAATTCTGGAGATTTACTTTCAACTTCAATTATTGGCTCTCAAATTACAAATATACAATTAAGTTTAGGTATTCCTTGGTTAATTCATATTATTAAAGAAAGAATAATATCAAAAAAACAAATTAATTATATTTTTATTGAAACAAATAATTTTAATCCTTTAATAATTTGTTCTTTAACATCATCATGTTTATTTTATATAAATAAAATGCAATTAAATAAAACAATAGGTTTTTTACTAATATGTATATATACTTTATATTTACTTAATGAATTTTCCTCAAATTAAAATTAATAAATAAATTTTGTATATTCAAAAAAAATTTTTAATTATAAAAAAATTATTTTTTCCTTTATTTATTTAAATAACCCAGTCAGTATCACTTTATTCTTTTCCCGTTTAAAAACAGGAAAAGGGCATCTGTCTTCGTAGAAAAGAGAACCAGAAAACCAGTTCTACTTTATCTAGAAGAATTGTTCCTTTCGAGAATAAAGTGTATTTTTTATCATCCTGGGTTTGATTATTGTCTTATCTGTTGATACAAATAAGAAGAACTGACTGTAAGAATGATTCTGTACGAGTACAGTCCTAATTTTATTTTTTTTGGGAAATTTTTTTATAGACTTATTAAAATTTTATTTATGGTTTTGGTAAATAATTAATTTTTTTTAAAAGGATAATTAATTAATTTGATATAATGTTTATTTTATTTATTTATTTTTTATTGAGTTAAAATAATTGTAAATGAATTATTATTTACTTTAATTATAGTTATTAATTTTTAAATATATTTTTATATTTTAATTCATTTATTAAATAAAAATTTCAAGGTTTAAAAAAATAAAAATTAAATAAAAAACTTCTAAAAAAACCTAAAATGATATGATTTTAATATCAAATAAAAAAACCTTTTAATTAGGAACAGAATTATTTTGTTCATTTTGTGCATGTCCTTCAGTATTATTTTCCTCTCCTTCATTTTTATCCATTTTTTCCTTTTCTTTATCCAAATCAAATGCTTTAAAAATCTTTTCAGCAAAATCTCTAATAGTCCATATTCTAATATCCCAATTACTTCTACAAACAATAGCATCAACAATTTCATCTTTTTTATTAAGAATATTTCTAATAATATCCCTTAAATCAATCATTCCTCTTTCTTTATCTTCATATTCTTCATATCTCATTTCAACTAATTCAAAAATAGCAGCAGAATATTGATAAACAGTTTTATCATCTTTATTTTTTAAATCACAATTTGCATTATTTTCTAATAATAATCTAACCTCTAAATAATGATCATTTATTACTGCAAGATGTAATGGTGTATTTTTCAAAAATTGAGTTTGTTCATTTATATCTTCACCATCATTTAAAATATTCCTAGTCATATCTAAATTACCTTCTTTTGCAGCATGCCATAAAGAATTGAAATATGGTTTAACTGTAGGATCTCTTACAATTTCAATTGGTAATTTATTTTGTGAATTTCTAGTATCTCTCAAAATATCAAAATCAGCATCATATTTAGAAATAAATCTAACAGTTTTTTTATGACCATGAAAAGCAGCATAATGTAAAATATTCCATCCTCTAAAATCAATACAATATAAATCAGCACCAAATAATAATAAATATTCAATACATTTTGTATTTCCTTGTTTAGAAGCTAAATGCATTGGAGTACAACCTAATTCATCTTTATAATTAGGATTACTTTTATTTTCTAATAAAAATTTAACAACTTCAGGATAATTCATATTTGAAGCTAAATGAAGTGGAATTCTTTGATTATTTGAATATGTATCTATATTTGCATTATTTTCTATTAATATTTTTACTGATTCTAAATCACCAAATTGACATGCATAATGTAAAGCTGACCAACCATTTGAATCTCTTATATTTGGATCAGCTCCCATATCTAACATTTGTCTTAGGACATCATATTTTTTTTTATCATGACTTTCTATTATTTTATGTATCGGAGCTTGACGGAATATTGTTTTTTTTTCATTTATATCTTCACCAAAGTTTACTAATTCAGTTATGTTTTTTGAATCTGAATTTTTTGCTGCTTTGTTTAAGTTTGTTAAGACTTTTCTTACAAAATTATCTTTTGCCATATCTACTGGGATTTTATTTAAGGAGTTTTTTAATTTTTTATTTCCACCATTAAAAACTAATTTATTCACTATTCGAAAATCACCATGAAATGTACTTATATGTAATATTGAATCTCCATTTTTATCAGGTGTATTTATTATTTTTTTTAAAAATTCTTTTTTTATTTCATTAAATTTAGGTTCTAATTCATTTAAAATATATTTATCACCTAAAAGAGTATTTAATTCTCTTTCTAATCTCATACACCTTCTAGGATCATCATTCATTCTTTCAATTTTAATTTCTAAAGATTGTAATTCTTGATAAATATTTAAATAATCATTCCAAGATTCATCAAATTTAAAAAAATTAAAATCTAATATTTGATATATTATCTTATGTGAAAGTGGAAATTTAGACATTGCAGCTAAATGAAGAGGTGTTTGTTCTTCTTTATCTTTTTTTGATAAAGCTTCATTTAATTTATTCATAAAATCATTAATACATCTTTCAGCTTCTTCTTTTAAAGCTTTTTGTAAGTTATTAAAATTATCAATATTTTTTTTATTTTTATGTACAGCTTTACTTAAATTTCCATTAACAATATCTAAATTTGAAAAACCAAATTTTTTTTTAATAGAATCTAAATTTGATAAAGTTTCAATTTTTATTCTATAACGTAAGTGATTTAATAAAAGAGAAAGAAGTCTTGAATGTCCTCTATAACTTATAAAATGCCAAGTTGATTGATTATTTTCATCACAATAAAATGAATCTGCATCATATGTTAATAGATATAAAAATATATTTGAATAATTTAAAAAAGAACATATTTGAAGTGGATTTCTTTTTAATTCCTCTGTAAAGGATGAATGAACTATTTCATATGCCTTTTCTAAAGGAATTTTATTAAATTGAGATACTATTATTGTTAATTTTCCTTCATAAGTTAAGGAACATAAATCTGTTTCGACATTTGGATTTTCTGGAGAAGTTAATGGATTTAAATGTATTGTTTTGTTGTATTTTTGATTTACACTTGTCATTTTTTTATATTTTTTTATTTATTTAGAAAAATTATAATTTAATTTTATTTTTTGATTAATTATTGTATAATAGTTGATTTACATTTTGTTTAAATAAATGTAAAATTAGCAACACTTTTTATTTTTCTTTATTTGTTTATTTTCTAATTTAGTTACATTATCTACTATATAATTTTTATCTTTAATAAATTGTTTATAATAATCATTTGTTAATTCTGAAAACAAATTTTCAATACATTCATATTCTGTTGCAGTAGTAGAAAACACTTTACAATTAATGGACTCACCAACTTCATTTATTTGATTTAAATGAACAACTTCTTGTTCAAATAAATCACTTTTATTAGCAGCAATACCAATTATACTATCATTAACATCAATAATATTTGTAAAAGTTTTATACCATTCAATTAAATTATCAAAAGAAGATTGTTTAGTAATATCACATACTATAATTCCAATATTAGTTTTTTGAATAAAACTTTTAGTAATTGTTTTAAATCTTACTTGACCTGGAGTATCCCAAATATCCAATTTTATTTTTTTTCCTTCTATTTCTATTTCTTTTTTATATAACTCACTACCAATTGTTGATAAATGTGATTTTGTAAAAGTTTTTTTAATATATTGTGTTAATATTGTTGTTTTTCCCACACCTGAATCACCAACTAATACTATTTTTAATGTTGGTATTTCTGAATCCATTAATTTAATTTAACAAAATTTTTTCAATATTTTTTTAAAAAAAGATTAAAAATTAATTATAATTTTAGTTAAATTAATAATAATAATATATATTAGAATTTAAATATAATCTTTTTAATATTTAAAATCATCTTCATTTAAATCACCATCATCATCATCATTATGAATAGATTCAAATTTTTCACTTGATTGTTTATGACTTGTTAAATTATCATCTCTTTTCATTTCAATATCTTCATTAAAATTAGAAATATTATCAACATTTTCAAATATTGGATCTGCCCCTTCATCAATATCATTATTATCACCTTTTTCATTAAAATCATTTTCAATTTTAATTTTATTTTTTTCTTTTTTAGCATTTTCTTCTTTTTCTTTACTTGATTTAAATGCTTGAGTTAAAGATAATTTTCTTTTTTTTCTTTGTGGATTACCTAAACTTTTTTTATTATCACCTAATTTTTCATCTTTTCTTTTAAATCCTAACATAGGAATTTCAGTTTTTAAAATAGTATTTTCTTCATTTAAATGTTCATTATTATGATAAAATTGATATAAATTATCAGAATAAACTTGAAAATTATTTTTTAATAAACTATTTTCAAATGGTGGCATTAATACATTTGGTGAATCTGGAATATTTGGTAATTCTATTCTATTTACTGAATATGCTAAACTTTTTAAATCGTCTACATTTAATTTATTTTTATATAAAATATTTTGTTTTGTTTTTACTGCTAATTTTATATCTTCTATATTTATTTTATTTCTATTTGCTAGTAACATATTTTTTTTTGCATCATTTAATAAATCTGTTATGTATGTGTTTAAGAATTCACTCATAAAATTTAAAGTGTTTTTTTCGTATTCTTCTATTCCAAGAGAATCAAATATTTTTCTTAAGGTTAATATATCTTTTGGAACATTTCCTTTATCTAAATTTTTTGAATTTAAAATATTCATTTTTTTCTTTTTTTTTCCTTTAAATATATTAAAAAATTTTACATTTATATATGAAATTCATTAATTATTTTTTATACAAATTATTAATAAATATTGTTATTTTTTAATCTATTAAATATAAAGACATAAATTTATTTATTCATAAATTAACATGAATTATCTTCAATTGAAGTTAATAAAGGTAAATTATAATGTTGAGTTTTAAAAACTTTTTTAGAATCATTAATAGTTTTAATCCATTTATCAATTGATGATTCAACTTTTTCATTTAAAGTCTTTTTATATTCATTTGTCAAATTATGAAAAAAAATAGGATTTTTTCCTCTATCAGTTAAAGAAATCATATTAACATCATTATAAATACTTGAATTTTCATAAAAACTATTTTTTAAATTTACTGCTTCACCATATGAGGTATAAAGAGTATTATTATCTGAATTATAACTAGTTTTAAAAATTGTTTTAACTGATTTTAATTTATTTGTATTTCTATTTGAAGATAAAGGTTTATTATAATATAATCTAGTTATTTTTTGTTTTGGATATTGGGATTTGTATAATATATTTAAATTTGATTTTTTTTTAATATTGTTTGAAGTTAATGGTCTTTTATTTTTTTGTGTAATTGATGATATGAAATTTAGTTTATTCATTTTTAATTGTGTATTTTTTATTTGTAAATGTTTAGTTAAATTATTTTTTTTTGTTAATTTAACTGATATTAAATGAGGATTGGTTTTATTTTTTTTTATAACTTTATTTCTAATATTCTTTGTTGATATAAATATTTTATTTTGAGTTAATTTATTATAATTTTGAATAGTTTGAAATCTTTTTTCCTTTTCAGATTTTACAACTGTATCAAAAGGATTGGAATCAAATGAATCTATTTCATCAATATTTTTATTCTTTTTTTTCTTACTATTCATCCTTTTTATTAAATTTTTATATTTTTCTTTAAAATCATTTAAAATAAATTCTTTTTTTAAGATAGAAATTTTAGAAACTTCCTTTTTAATATTATAATATTTTTCTAACTCATTTTTTAAAGCTTTTAATATATAACGATTAAAAAAAGTAATATTAAACCTAAAAAGAATAGCATTATTACTTTTACAAACTACAGTATCTAAATATTTCCTATTTGAACAAAATAAAGAATCAAGTCCAATAAAACTACCTTTAGAAAAAATATTAATTCTATTATCATTATAAATATTTAAACATTCACCATTATATAATAAATAAAAATATTTTGCTTCATCTCCAACATGATAAATTTCTTCATTTAAATTAGGAAAAATTTTAACCCAAGAATAAAAATAAACATTTAATGTTTCATTCATTAATTTTGAAAAAACTTTAATTCTACTACAAATAAATTTTTTATATTCAAAATCAATTAAATTGACATTTTTATGAAAAGTTGCATTAAAAGATTTTCTATCAAGAGATAAAATAATTGATTCATCACTACTAACAAAACAATCAATACTATGAGGAGTAAATGTTAATAAATTATTTTGAGAAATAAACCTTTCAGAATTAATTTTCATATATTCAATTTCTTCATTTTCTGAATGAAATTCAAATTTAAATTTTCTTGGAGATGAAAACATCATTTTTGTCATTGAATAATCAAAATCTTTTCTTGAATTTTTTATTGCAGGTTTTCTAAAAGTTTTTCTTTTAATTATTGTATCAACAAAATTATTTATTTTTGTTGTTTTATATTTATTATGTAAATGGTCAATATTAAATTCATTTATTATATATGGATCTAATGTTACTTCTTGATTAATTTTTTTTGAATATTTTAAACTTAATTCTCCTTCTAAAAAAATAAACATTTCAGAAGGATTTTCATCTTGTAAAAATAAACAAGTTCCTTTATGAGAATCTACAATTTCTGATAAATGTAATATTTCTAATAATGTTCTTTCATTTATTGAATATTCATAATAAAATTTTTGTAATGAAGGTATTTTTAATAGTAATTTTGATGCTATTTTTAAATCTTTTTCTGATTCTATAAACTTTTTATTTTCAGATTTAATTTTTTTTAATAAGTTTATTAATTCAGTTTTTACTTTTGATTTGTCAATATCAATATGTTCATTTGAAAATAAATCTTCTTTTTCAGGAATTTTACTTGATAATTTTTGTTGAAATTTATAATTTTTTAATCTTATTTCTTTATATGATAAATTCTTTTTAAAAACTCTTAAATTTTTCATTAAATAAAAAATTAACACAAAAATCTCATTAAAAATAAATAAAAAAAATTTAAAAAAATAATATAAAAATTTTCAAATCAAAAAAAATTAAATATCAAACCAAAAAAAAAAATTTAATTTGCAACCCAATCAGCAAAAGGATCTCTATCAGGAGGAATAGGTGGAGTTAAATTTTCATCAGAATCATCATAAATAGGAAAATTAGAAAAATCTCCATTTCCACTGACTTTAGGAACATAATTAGGTTTAAATTTATTAATTAAAGTAAATTCAAAATCTTTAAAAAACCTATGACTCTTAATATCATTAACCCCATTTTTCAAATTTCCTAATCTTTTACTAATATCTCTAACTAATAATTTCTTAACTAAGCTTTTAGCACTTTTATCAAATTTACTAGGAAATTTAACAGTAGAATGAGTAACTTTCTGATAAATTTTCATAGGATCATCATCATTAAAAGGATCAATTCCAGCTAACATTTCATAAATAATAACACCTAAACTCCACCAATCAACACATTTATTATGACCTTCATTAAGTATAATTTCAGGAGCCATATAATTAGGTGTACCACAAATTGTATATGTTTTATCATCAATTGCTTTAGCAAAACCAAAATCTGTTAATTTTAAAAATCCTTTATTATCAAATATTAAATTTTCTGGTTTGAGATCTCGATATATTATATCTTTTGAATGTAAATATTCTAACATTGATACTATTTGAGCTGTGTAAAATTGAACTTGATCAAAAGCGATTTTACCATTTTCACGTAAAAATGTAAAAAAATCACCTCCATTGACATATTCTATTATTACATATAAGAATTTTTCATCTTGACCTACTCCATCTATTGAAATCTATTTTTTTTTTAAATTATAATTAAATTTTTTTATTCTTACTATGAATGGATGCTTTATAAATGTTAATATTTTAACTTCGTTGACTATATGTTCTATTTGTTTGTTGTTTATTAAGTCATTTTTTTTGAATACTTTTATTGCGAAGAAACGACCTTGAGATTTATGCTTGCATAAACGTACTCTAGAATATGCTCCCATTCCTATTGTATGACTTATTTCGTAGTCTTGGATTTTTACTTTTCTCACTTGGGCTTTGTGAACATGTTCCATTTTTTATTTTAGATTTTGGAAGTTATATTTTTTTTATTAATGTTTTTTTAATGTTTTTTATTTATTTTTTAATTTGATTTTTTTGTTTTTTTGATTATAAATTGAATTTTAATTTTTTAAAGAATATTATTTAATTTATATTTACTTTAAGAAATTATTTAAATAATATATATCATCATTATATTTGTATTTATTTTATTTTTTCAAATTTTATCAAAAATTAAATTATATTTTAAATAAAATATGTTATAATTTAAAGATAAAAATATTAAAATATTTTAGACTAAAAAGACTTTTAAGAACACACACATTTTTGATTATTTTTAATTTAAATTAATGAAGAAAATTTATATAAATATATATTCTAATAATAAAAAAAATTACTTTTATATTGTTTGTAATCTATATTATATATATAATTGTAAAAATTTTTGATTTCAATATCAATCAATGATATCCCAATTTTTTATTTTAACTCATATTTTAATTTAAAATAGATTATTTCTACTTTAATTATTAAAAATAGAAAAAATAATTATTTTTTCTAATATTAAGATATTTTAATTAGTTTTTTAATATATTAAATAATAATTAACATCACATATGATCAAATATATAGAAAGTAAAAATCCAATACAGATTTGACAAATTAATAATGGAAATTAATATTCATCATATCTTTTATTGTTTAAAATAAAATTTATAAAAATAAAAAGTTAAAAATATGAAATATAATTCTTATTTATTCCATTGAACAAAATTCTTATTTTTTAAATTAATTGCATTAACTGAGATAAATTAATTCCAAAAAATTGAAAATGAAAATGAAAAAAACAACAACATTAATACCATACAAAAAAAAAAGTAATTTTTTAAAAATTGAAAATGACAATATGTATATAAATGATTTAAAAATGTTAACAAACGAATTAGATTTAGAAGATATAAAATATCTTAGAGATAAACATAATGAAAAAAGAGAATTAAATCAAGTATCAACATTATTAAAAGATTATGTTGAAGAATTAAAAGCAAATTATGATAAGCCTCATGAAATAAATAAATATTTTAAATATCGAAGTATTAATTTATATTCAAAAAATACAAAAAATAATGAAAATTTTCCAAATGTTAAATCAAAAAAAACAATTGGAAGTAATTATGAGAATAGAGTAAATTTTTCAATAGATGATCCTTTATCAATATTTAAAAAGAAAACTACTTTTAAAAAAATACCTTCTAATTTTAGTAATTATAAAATTAAAGTTATTGAACCAGAATTAGACAAAAAAAGTATTAAAAGTAAACAAAGTAAGATAAGTAAAAATAGTGGGATTAGTAAAAATAGTATGATGAGTAAAAATAGTAAATATGGTAAAAATAAAAAAATAAATAATAATATTAATAGAAATCAAACAGAAAAAAGTAAAAAAAAAAAATATTTACAAATATCAGAATTAGATAAAAATAAAAATAATTATCAAAATGATGAAGAAAAAAATAAAAATATAAAAAATTTAAATTCTTATATATCAGTAAGTTCAAAGAAAAGTAAAGCAACTCATTTCAAAAAATCAAATATAGAATTCATTGATAATGATAGTGAAAATGGATATGATAGTGATAAAAATAATGAATTACTAATTAAACAAACAAATATAAATAATAATGGTATATTAAGATTAAATGATTTAAAAAAAGAAATAAAAAATAGTATTATAGGAGAATCATTAATTAAGTTTAAAGATAATAAAAAATTTATAATTGACGATTCACAGAATATAATAAATTCATCTATAATAAAAAATCAAGTTGAAGATGATGAAAATGATGATGTAAAATATAAAGAAGAAAGATATAGATATTTACAAAAAAAAGGATATGTATATGATTCATTAGATGATGAAGAAGTAATTGAAGATCAAGTTAATCTTTTTTATATTAGTCCTAATTCTTCTTATGTTTTATTTAAAGATTTTTTAGTTTGTATTTGTGCTTTTTTTTATATACTTTACATTCCTATTTTTTTAGGTTTTAATGATTTTTATTGTAAAAATAATTTTTTTATTTGGGATAATATTATTGAATTATTTATTGATATTATTTATATTTCTGATTGTATTATACCTTTTTTTGTTGCTTTTTATAATTTTGACGAAATATTAAATACTGATTTAACAGTTATTGCAAGACATTATATGCATCATTATTTTTTTTGGGATTTAGTTGCAGCATTACCAATTAAAACTTTATTAACTTTTTCTGATAGAAAATGTAAAAATAAAACATTTATGATTAATCCATTATTTCATAATAATTTATATTATTTATTTATATGCTTAAGAATGATTAAATTATATAAAGTAATATATAAAAATAAATTTCTAGAAGTAGTATTTAATTTTTTAAATGAAATAAAACATTTTAGTGATTATTTACAAATTTATACTAATTTAATAACATTTGTAATAGCACTTCATATAGTATCAAATATATTTATATTCATAGGAAGAAATGATTATCCAAATTGGATAATAAATTATGGATATGAAGACTTATCTTATTTAGAATTATATTTATTATCAATATATTATTCAATAGAAACATTAACTACAGTTGGTTATGGTGATATAGTTTGTGTTACACCAAGAGAGAAAGTTTTTGGTTTATTTATGGAATGTATTGGAATTTTTGCTTATTCTTGGATTATCACTTCAATTAGTAATTATGTTAAAGTTTTACATGAAAAAACTGAACAATTAGAAAATAAAGTTAAAATTTTAGATAGTATTAAATTATCTTGTCCTAAATTTCCTGAAGATTTATATGATAGAATAACTAGATATTTAAAATACAAACAAGATGAAGAAAAATTAGATAAGAAAATTATTTTTGAATCTTTACCTCTTGGATTAACAAATCTTTTAATTTATGAAATGTATAAACCTATTATAAATAATTTTATCTTTTTTAAAAATTTTGATAATATTGATTTTATAGTCAAAGTCGTTTTAAATTTTAATCCAATTCTCTCAGTTAGAAATGATATATTAATTAAAGAAGGTGATTTTGTAGAAGAAATAATCTTTGTTAAAAGAGGAAGATTATCTTTAGAACTTCCTATAGATTTTAATTCAAAATCAACTACAATAAAAAATAATGGAAGTTTAAATAGTACAACTTTATTTCTTAAAAGTCAACTTTCAAAACAAAAAAAAAATAAAATTAAAAACAAAAGATTTCGTCGTTTTTTAGCAAAATTTAAAAGGAAAAAGAAAAAATATACAATATTTGATGATATTCATTCATTTCAAATGTATAAAATATTAGAATTAAGAAGAAATGAACATTTTGGAGATATATTAATGTTTCTTAATCAAAGATCTCCTTTAAATTTAAGAGTAAAAACAAAAAAGGCAGAATTATATTTTTTAAATAAAAAAGATGCTCTTGATATTTCAACAAGTTATCCTTCAATTTGGAAACAAATAATTAAAAAATCTCTTTTTAATTATGAACAAATTAAAAGATTAATGAATAAAATTAAAAAAATTTTTTTATCTGCTCATGGAAAAAATACTAATAATTCTAATAAATTAAATCCACAAAAAACTAAAAAATTCCAAAATTCAGAAGTTTCAGAACAAGGTGAATTTAATGAAAGTGAATTAAAATCTATACCATCTTTTTCTGAATTAACTGAATCAATTTTAAATAATATGAATGAAAAAGCAATTTCTTCACATTCATCATCAGAATCTCAAAGTTCAAATTCTGAACTGAAAAAAAATACAATAAGTAATCAACATATTAGTGAAAAATCTGATGAACAATCTTCTTCTTCATTTGTTGATAAAAATAGTAGTAATAGTAAAATAAGTAAGAATAGTAGTAATAGTAAAATAAGTAAAAATAGTAAAATAAGTAAAAATAGTAGTAATAAAATAAGTAAAAATAGTAGTAATACTAAAATAAGTAAAAATAGTAGTAATAGTAAAATAAGTAAAAATACTAAAATAAGTAAAAATACTCAAATTAGTAAAAATACTCAAATTAGTAAAAATACTCTAATTAGTAAAAATACAAAAATTAGTAAAAATACTCAAATTAGTAAAAATACTAAAAATATTAATGCTAAATCCTACACAAACACAAAAGTTTTATCTGAATTAAATACACATAGATTTTTAGGTAAAAACTACTTTAATAAAAATACTCCTTTTTTACCTGATGATATTAATGATGAAATATATCCAAATGAAACTTTTTTTAATGGTAATTTAAATGAAAAAAATAAATATATGAGAAATAAAACAAAAGATTTAAAAACTAGAATAAAAAAAGAATATAATACATACCAAAAATTTGAAAAAAAATATGAAAATGATAATAATAATAAAATGAATTATGATTCAACCATTATAAATATTTCTATTTGTTCTACTGAAATATCATTTACTTTAAATTCTGAATATGAAAATATAAATGAATTAAGTGATTATAAATATACAAAAGATAAAAAACTTCGAGAAAGAATAAGTAATATTTTAAAAGGAAAAGGAGAATTAATAAGTAAATCAAATTCAAAAAGTTCAAGTGATTCAGAAAAAAATAAAATAAATAAAGAATCTAAGAAATATGAATTTTCTAAATTTAAAATGACTGTTGAAAAAAAAAGAAGACAAAGTATTTCTTTTTTTCAATCATCTAATTCAAATTTCTCTAATCATCTTTTTGATAAATTTCAGGGAAATGATAAAGATAATAAAAAACTAAAACAACAAAAAACATTATCTAAAAAAATTAGTATACATAAAAAAATGAATACTCGAGAAAATACTTCTTCAAAAGGAAAAAGACAGAGTTTATTAATTACATTAAATCAAAATATTGAAAGAAATCAAATAAATTTAAATAATCCTGATTTATTTTATCAGGAATATTTTCAAAGTATTCTTGATAAAAATAAAGGTAAAGATATTCAAAATGAAATAAAAGATGATAAATTAAATTTACAAAATTCTTTAACAAAAATGAATTCTAATATAAATTTTAATAATATTATTAATCCAGGGCAAACTTAGCATTTTTTCAAAATCGAGATTTGATTGTTTGATTTTTTTATATACATTTTTTTTCTAAAGTCTAGATTAAATATGTATTGGATTATTAAATATTATTTAGTTAAGTATAAATTGGATTTTGATTTTAATAAATGATATTAATAATTTAAAAAAATCTATCCAAATTATATAGTTTGAAATTTAATTAATATTGAATAATATTTATAAATTATTTTGATATTTTAATTAATTTTTCTTTTTTTCAAAAATATATTAAAATTTCTTTAAAAACTCATCAATATTTTGGAATAATTTAAAATATTATATTAAATGGAATTCATTATTTATTTAAATATAAATAATATATTTGAAGTAACTAAATTTAATTACCTTATTTATTAATATAATATTAACATAATAAATTCATTTTTCAAAATTAAAATTTATAAATAATTATATTTCAAATCAGCAATTAATTTCCTTATTTTATTAATTTTTCGTTAATTCATCAATTGCCTTTGACAAAAATATTAATTGTATTTTCATTTTTATATTAGCAATTAATAAAATAATATGCATGATTTCTTCATGCAAAAATATAGTATTCATCTCTTGAAAATCTGATAAAGAAACATTTTTAGGATAACAAACAAATTTTTTAATAAATTTTATATAATTTATATTACAACAAAGTAATTTGGAAATATTTTTATAATTATAATCTTCATGATAATATCCAAATAATTTTTCAACATAATTAATAATTGCTTGTTTAATATATAAAGAATTCAAAGAAGAACTATATTTTTTCATTCCTAAAGAATTCGATGTTAAATCAATAATATATTTAAATTCATCATTTATACATGTAATTAAATTTGGAGAAATATTTTTTAAATAATAATATCCATAATCTGACCAATTATATTCATAATAAGTTAAAAAAACATTTTTATTAGGCCCTTTAAATGCAATTTTTTCATAATCATCTGATAGATATTTTTGAAAAATATTATTTGTTAAATTTTCATCTGATATATTTTTATCAATTTTTTCCCATGAATCTACACTATTAAAAGAAGATTGTTTAATATTATATAAATCAGAAATATTATTTAATTTATTACTAGTATCACTTGTATCTTTATCAACAGATTCATTTTCTTCTTCAATAATTTCTTCTTCTTCTTTTTTAATTTCATTAATAGCATTAAATATATGTTCTTGAATCTTTAGATCAATTTTTTCACTCATATCTTTACTTGTTTTTCTTAAAATTTCATTTTCATTATTATATTTTTTAAATTCAACTAATTCTTCTATAAGACTTATTTTTTGAAATTGAGTTAAAATAATACAAGCTTCTGTTATTTCATTTATACTTAAAACACATTTTAAATTTCTTAATTCTTCAATATTAATATTCCAAGGTTGATGGGCTAATATATTATTTAAAGATGCTAATTTTTTTAATTTATTAGGTACTACATTTAATCCTATAATTAACCAATTTACATCTCCATCATTATCTAAAAATTCTTCTTCAAATAACCTTGTTAAATATTCATTTTTCATTGTCGAAGATGCCATTATTGCTAAATAATATTTCCATTGAATTGGTAAAATTGATTTTTTTTTAAAAATAGTATTTACTGTTTTTTCATAATAAAATAAATAATCATTAAACCATATGAAATAATGTTCAAAGTATAAAAATCTTCTCATTCTTTCTAAATTTTTTTTTAATATATCATCTATATTATTATCTATATTATTATATATTGATTTATGAGATATTATATTTGATGATTGTTTTATTAAATCATTTTTTATTTTTAATATTTTTTCTATTTCTTCTTTTCTATCTTCATCTGTATCAAATAAGAAATTTTGATATAAATATGAAAAAAGCATTTTTTGTCTAATATAAATAGATTCAGATTCAAGAAAATTTATTCTATAATTAATTGATTCATTATATTCTTTATTAAGAAGAGAATTATATTTTTCAAGATTTTGTATTATTGATTTGATATCATCATAATTTGTATTACTATGAGAAAAATATGTATAAAGAAGATTTAAATCTTTTATTTCATTATAATATATTGTCAATTGTGTTGTTGAAGGCTCTGAGGTTTTAAGCATTATATTGTATTATAATTTGTTTATTTATTTACGTAATATGATATAAAAAATAATATAACAAAAAGAATTTGGAGAAAAAATAAAAATATATATGTTTAATTATTTTTTTTTTGAATATTATTAGAAATAATTTATAAGTATATAATTAAATTTTTATTATTATTAAATATTTAAATTTAACCCTATATTAAATTAAATATTCCAAAAATTTTACTTACAGATTTTATATTATTAAAGTATATTTTAAATTCTATTGTATTTTCTTCACTATTTAATAATTTCATTACATAAGCAATTTTAAAATCATAATAATCTTTTTTATTTAAATAAATAATATTATCTTTATTAAGGATAATTACAATATAAAAAAATTTCAAAAAATATGTATCATCTTTTAAAATTTCTTTACCTATTTCATTTATTTTATATTTTATGATTTCCTTATGGATTTTTTTTTTAATTAAATTCTTATCAAAAATTTTTTTAATGAGAATTTTAATTAATTGTTTAAAATAATGATTAGGTTTTAATTTTATTGTAATATCACCTTCTTTTTTCTGTTCATCTTCATTTAATAAATCATTTACTTCTGAAACATTTAATACTATTGAAAAATCTTTATCAAATACTTGTTTTTGATATAACATATTAAATAATTTATTAAAAGGATTTTTAAAAACATAATGACAAAAATCAGGAATTATTTTTTTACAATGATCTTTTAAATAAAAACTATATTTTTTTCCATTGACACCAGTATTAATAAATAAATTTTCAGTAAAATCAAATATATCACAATTATTTATTTTCCCTAAAACAGATTTAAAATTATCAAAAATATCTTCAAATTCTTCATTCAAAATATATTTTCCTAAATTTTTTAAAATAAATTGTCCAAAAGTATTATCTGTTGAATCAATTATTTCATTTTTATTTAAATAAAGATATGAAGATGAATTAATAGAAAAATTTAAATTTACTATATTTTCAATGTAATTAAAATTTAAATCTAATGTTGAATTTTCAAAACAATTTTTTTCAGTTAAAATCATATTTAAAATTCCAGTATTATAATTAATTTCATTCCAATTATTTAATGTATCATTATTAACTATTTTTATTTTTTCAATTAAGTCTTCATATTTTATATCATTTAAAACTTTTACAGATTCCATTTTCATTAAATTTATAATTTCATTTTTTTCGCCATTATCATATTTTATAATTGTATAAATTTTATTATTCATTAAAAAATTTTCTTTTATTTCATTTTTTACAAGTTGTGTTTCTTGTTTAATAATTAAATCTTTTTTATTATTATTTGAATAATTTACTTTTTTTAATTCAACTCCATCAATAATCTTTAAATCAAAATTAAAATTAATTTTTTGATAATTGAAATCATAAATATTTAATAAACCACTTTCAAGACTTACTATAATTTGATTTTCTTTTTCATTCATTGTAATATCAATTATTTTTTCTTTTAAATTATCAAAAGAAGAAAAAGTATTTTTACTAATATTAAAATTTAAAATTTGTCCATTTTCTAATCCAAGTAACAAATTATTAAAATCTTTATAAATATATAAGCAAGAAATTTTTTTATTTTGTAATTTTTCAATTGAAGTAATTAACTTTTGTTCTCCAATATCCCATAAATTAATAATATTATTTTCATCAAATGAAATAAATTTTGTATAATTAGAATTTATTTTAATTTTTTTAATTTGACTATTATGAGCATTTAAAGTATTAATCATTGAATTTCCATTAAGATCAATTAAAGAGATTTCATTTTCAAAATTAG
>Ga0256407_10003014_pt1 | contig 30797 bp, 24 predicted proteins | sample RumenRJG_04DNA_FD_193489 | JGI IMG/M metagenome (GOLD analysis project Ga0256407, IMG submission 193489) | Bovine rumen microbial communities from Lethbridge, Alberta, Canada - RJG_04 | ecosystem: Host-associated > Mammals > Digestive system > Stomach > Rumen | place: Canada: Alberta...
CCATGGATTCCAAAATTTCATCGGAGCGCCCTTCGCCTTTAAAGCGTGAGAATCCGAATCATAACCTAAGATAATTCGTCTCGTCGTGTCCCAATGATGATGAACGATAAACTGGGAAAAACGAAGTTCTTCTGGCGAAGCTGACGCAAGGTTAAGGGCGTCGAGATCTCCTGCTTTAGCCCTAAGTTCTTGAAATGTCGAAGGCTTTTCCGCGCCGCTATTCATGGGAAACTCTTCCCAAACAGACGCCGGCCTCAAAAACCCCTCGTTTGGGAAACGTGCACGCACAGCACGCCGATCGCCGACAAAAAGTTGTTCAAAAAAAAGTGTGTTCCCATCTAATTCAGGCAAATCGGAAACCCAAATTTCGGAATCAGCCTCTGGAAATTTAGCTTTTTCATCATCTGTTGCAATACGCCAAGCCTCGAGAAGAACGCCCCCGAAAAAACAAGCGTTGTCAGTTCCGAGATATGACACGTTAGAGTCGCGCGCCTCTAAAACAAAGGGGGTCGAGCGATGAAAGCAACCGCTCAAATATACCACGAATCTTCCGTTCACCCCGTCAGTTCGAAGTTTGCGGATTGCGTCACGCGCCTTTTCGGGGGTTGCAAAAGGCTTATCCGGAGTAAGTCCGTCGTTCAAGTCAGAACCCGAACTCGAAACATAAAAAGTTCCGACAATTTCTGCTTCCTGAGAAAAAGCGACAGAGGAATTACCCCAAAAAATTAACGACATTATGAGCGAAAAAAAACAAATCGACGGACGCAACATATTATTTACCTACAAGTTAAATCTAATACGACAACCAGACAATGAAAGCGGCTAAAACGAACGCGAAGCGTAAGGAAATAGAAAACCTCCAGACAGATGGAAAACATGATAAACAAATAGCCGAAGCAAACAAATTAGCCCCATTTTTGCGCTTCAATAAGTCTCTGAACATATTTCGATAGGAGGTCTGTTTCGACATTGACCTTATCGCCAATCTTCCTACTCCCGAGGGTTGTCGCAGAAAGAGTAAAAGGAATGAGAGCTACGCTAAAAATATCCGGTTCGCAACGAACAAGCGTCAAACTAACGCCGTCGACAGCGACTGATCCTTTGGAAGCCATGTTCTTTGAAAGCGATTTGTCAATCCGAAAAAAATAGTCTGCACATTCGCCGTCATGATCGACTATCTTGATAAGTTCGGCCAATCCGTCGACATGCCCGCTAACAAAGTGACCGCCTAAACGTGCGTTAACGAGGAGCGCGCGCTCCAGATTTACTGGCGAACCAACAGTCAATTCGCCAAGATTAGTTCGAGAAAGCGTCTCTGGAACTGCTTGAAACGATAACGTTGTATTTGATTTATCGACAACAGTTAAACAACAACCATTAACGGCGACGCTATCAGAAACCTCGGTTTGAGGAGCAATTTCTGGCGCTTCGATCACTAATGTATACACAGTTCCATCTGAGGTAATACTCGCAACCTTACCCATGATTTCGACAATTCCAGAAAACATTGCCTTTCCTCGCTACAAATAACCTGACGGAGAAACGATTATTAGAATCACACGATCGAACCGATTATATCACACTGTAAATCACGGATAAAGGGGACGCCGAATCACCCCCAATAGCCCATTCTTTCTAGAGGATAAGATGAAAGATATGAGGCGGCATTAAGAACAAGAGAAAAAAGAATTGCACGCCGTAAGGGGCAAACACCCCCGAACAAACCAAACCACCAAGCCTCGCTTAACCAAACGCTTCCTTCTAAAACAGCGACAAGCATATAGTAGCGGCAATCGGTTGCTAGCCAAGCGTCAGGCGCAAATAAAAGAATGAGATTCAGAATCGGATTGGTTATGATGTTCGCAATACAAACACAGGAAGCTAGCCGAAAAGAACGTTCTTTCCAAAATAGCGCCGCCAACTCCTCTATGAGAATTGTTGCGAATAAAGCCTTCACTAATCCAAGTAGCCAATATGAAACCATGTACGTGATGAGGGAAATAATTACAGAGTTAAGCGTTCGCCATGTGAAGTGAATTGCTTCTCTATTTTATTTTCAACAGAAACAATCTGTCGCAAAAATCTTCTATACTACCGAGATAACAATCGATTACAGTTCATCATGTCTTTTTCCAACGCTACGTGACATGAAAATTACTTTGATATAATCCAATTCGTCGAGAGTAATTCTGGTCATTTGATCGTAATAGGACGCCGACGTCGTCTTAGTCAGGGTTATCCGCGCAAGAAATCGTCGATATTGCGGATTGATAACTTTGCCGTCTGACTCAGAATGCGAACAGATAGTATTGACGTTATCCATTGATCCTGTGTTTCTCCCATAATAAAGTTGTAGAATCGACGATATTTTCGTGCGAACTAGTTAACGCCCATTATATTCCCTCTATAAAGATTTATGAAACGGCTTATCCTTCTTGCTTAATCGAAACCGCCATTGCCAAAGCGGAAACTATCATCACGACAATTAAGACTGTCGTCACTGACGATAGGCAGTCGCAACGTTCAATCAAAAGGGCGATCCAATCGTAAACAAAAAAACCAGCCAAGAGTGCGAGGGTTGTCAGACCAAACGCAAAACCAACCGACTTTCCACAATTTCTCGCGGTAGCCGTCAAAGTAATCGCCGTTGTCAAATTTAACAGGAGGACGCCTAACCAAAACATACTTAAACTTGAAGATAAAAAAAGAAGCGGTATCGCCGTAATGATAGCAAGGACGCCGCAAAGTCTCGCATTCAAAAGATCAGCCCCAAACCCGCCTAGAAATTTACCGGCAAAAGCGGCGAACGCGAGCGCTATTCCAGGAAAAGCTGGCACATGTCTTACGTTCCATATCTCAGTAGCTAAAAACCCAACGAGAGAACGAGAAAAAATCACAAAAAGTAACGCCAAAAGAATTCCAAAAGAGCGACTGGAGAAACAATTCCTCGTCAGTGATAAACACGAGTCTTTCTCGTGAATTATTATAGAATCGTCGTAAGGACTCTTGCAGAAAAACCAGACGCCTCCGGCGCTGATAATAGTCATAGAAAGCACATGGACAAACGTCAACCCTAGTTCAGAGTTGTTGCCGTAATAAATACCAAGCGATAACCCCAACGCTCCGGTTGAAATAAACGTTCCGGGACGCCAATGTTTACCATAATTCCGGGTCAAAGAATCGATTCCGCCGCCAACATGAAAAAACGCGTTTCCAATCCCGGCAAACACACAAGCCAATATTGAACACAGTACGAGTCCATTTGCTCTTCCCCAAAAAGGAAGACAAAAACTCGACAATAAGTCGAACATCTCGTTGTTATCCACAATTACGTGAACAACGAACGCCCCTGCCAGGAGTCCCCCCGCCAAAAGAGTTTCTCCACAAACGGAAGCGATCCGAGCAGTTCGAGCGTTAAAAAAAAGTCCAATAAGAAATTCAAGACCGAATGCCAACGTATTATAGAGACCAAAAACAACGACAATGGAGTCAGCGGAAAACGCGTTGACTCGAACCAGTCGAAAAAGAAGGAAAGCGCAACTAAAATCAACAATGAAATGTGCGAAAGAGTATGCGCCAAGACTCAATAAGTCAAATCGTTTCGCTCTACTGCAAGAAATATCCAAATCAAACCGCCGATTAGCTGAAACCCCGTCTACGTGTCGATTCGAAGTAACGCAAACAGAATTAGTTATATCATATCCTTAAGCCGCGCGCGAAACGACCTATTATAATGTTTCTTAAGTTCAACGGTTTGACGCGTCGAAGAGCCTGTATGAATATTTGTCAAATCAAGCGTCAAGGAGTACTTTACTTGGGAATCAACATTGTCTGTCGTAGTAGCAGTAGTGATTTTGGCAAAAAGAAGATAATCAAAGGGAGAATCCATCTCGCCAAGCGCAGAAGCAAAACGCGCCCTTTTATCTGGCAACAACAGGTCGTCCACACGAAGACCCGTTTCTCGAAGACCAGCCATAACCATTCTCGAATCAATCACGTCAAATTGATCTGACTGAGAGATCATCGTACGAATCGACTCGGCAAGACTCTCCCGAATATCTCCCAATTCTTCGCCACCCGCGTTTTCTACCCCGACAAAACAGACTCTACGAATCATTGGATTCTCTGTGATTTGTCCAACGGTAGGACCTAAATCAGCTACTTCTTCTGGTTCGTTGGCTACTCTTGCCAAGAGTCCCTCGACAGCCGACTGAGCGGCAGGATCGTAAACTTCAGACCCTGCTCTATGACTACCAATGCGATCAGGAGTCGACGAATCTACAATCTTACCCTTCTGTGTTTCGCACCCAGCAAAAAATAAAACGGTTAAAAATAGAACTGTCAGAACCTGCAAGAATTGACTTGTTGTTCTATTGACAATCAAACTATCCATAGAAAAGCCTTCGAAATTCTCCCAGTACCCCGCCGTTTACCTTGTCTCACACAAATAAGACAAGCGCCCGTCTTAGGACAGGCGCTTGTAAGATAGTCAATTAAGGTCGGGATAACAAGACTGAATCAGTTGATTGTCGGCATGCCAAGTTCGTCTGTATTGTCAGTTGAACTAACGCGACGCCGAGTTGCTCGATCCTGTTGCGTTGGCTCCGATATCTCAAATTTGATAGGCGACGTTTCTGGAAGTCGTCCTGCGTCGCGGAGTTTGTGCCCAATTTCGAAGAAGCGTTCAAGTTTCTTGTCGTCCAGCTCATACCCCGGCAACGTTGGCATCCCTTCCCATACGACTCCGCCAATTGTCGGTTCGAGAAGAATAGCGTGAGGAATCCCGTAAACTCCAAGTTTATTAGCAAAACGTCTCCCAGTATCGACGGCGGCAAAATAACCGATCTCGAAAATATTCAGTCCCTTACCTGGCATATTACGAATTGCATTTTCATCCATCTCACAAATTGATACTACGACGAGATCGTCCTTATACTTTTTAGAGATGAAATCAAGATATGGAAGCGAACGACGACACGGAGGACACCAAGTCGCCCATACCTCTACAAGAACGTACTTTCCGACAAGATCATTAGGGGTAGGTTCCCTTGTAATCCACTTTTCTACCGGGATAGCTGGAGTTATGTCTTCGAGGGCAGTCCAAAGAAACGAATCAGCCCAAATCATATGATCTCGCCTCAACGCGGGACTTCCCGGGGGAAGATTGGCGCTCTCAACAAGCCACGGCTGTTTTGACAGGTCAATCGTCGAGTCGGCGCTCTCGTCCGTGCTTTTCGATTCAGTTTGCACGCCGCTATCAACGCCGCAAACCATCTTGCCGTCAGGTCCTATAAAGCATGGACCGCCGACGCCTTCGATCACTGACGCTTCTCCCCCTAAACTATCTTTGGCAGGCGGAATCGAGACGGCGTCATCCTCCATGAATTCAAACGCCATGACGTTATATCCTAAACCAATCACAAGCGTAACACAGGCGATAAGAATACAGTCTCTAAGCATGCTCTTTTCAATCATAACCCTACAAAAAGTCATTGTCGTCACCATAGATCACGTTTTCAGAAACTCAACTTGAAACGTCGCGCGACAACTCGCCGATATTTCCAACCTCTGCTCTGTACACCGACAGGCGCTTCGGCTATCATACCCTAATGGTTTAACAGTTTCAAGCCTTAGAGGTTTTCGACTCGCCGAAAGGATCAGTATTCAAGATGACAAAGACAACGAAGACAAACCAATTTCATGTACGATTGTTCCACAGGTTTGGCGCGTTTCTTCTTGGCGTTTTGATTCTAGTCACAGCGTTTTTTTTTCAAAATCAACCTTTCACAAATCTTGGTACGCCTGAATCTCCGACTCCACATTGGGCGGTAACACTTAACGCGTTTTGTAACGAGGGTTTTCTCCGAGACGTCTGGTTCGGCGTCGATCTACCTCCCGCAGCCTTTACAGGAGAAAGGATTCTGGCGACGGGACTTGGCATTTTTGTTGTCGTGACTCTTTTCTTCCTTGGTCGCCTACTCTTTGCGCCTTTTAAAAAGTCTCTCATTACAACGGAATACGAAACTTGGTTCTTCGCGGGAGTTTTAGGGCTTATTTTCATTTCGTTAGAGTTTCAAATAGCGGGTTTGCTACGTCATGCTTCCCTACCAATACTACTGCAAACATTTGTAATTTTCGTTGTCGGTCTCACGTCGACGATAATCAGTTTCGTCAGGACAAAAAAAACAAAATTGTCGGCTAACAAAAATAATGTTCCTGCCAAACCTAGTTCTCATAAATGTGTCTTGACTCTGCAGGTTTTACTTCTCGCACTGTTCGTCTCTTTTTATTTTTTCTCTGCAAGTCAACCGATTTTTGAGTACGACGCGCTGGAATACCACACGCAAGGAGCAAGAGAGATATACGAAACCGGTTCCATCGACTTCTCGCCTGTTAACGTTTATTTGAACATGCCTCTGGGGGCGGAAATGTATTACGTAACAGGTCTAAACTTTGTACGAGACATTGGACTACAGGGAACCGATACGTTGCGACTTGGTTTGCTCATAGGAAAGACTATTCTTGTAGCTGTGCCGTTACTTATAGCGTTCGGTCTTATCTGCTTTTGCGTGCGTTTTTTTAACAGCCTTGACGGAGGGCTCTGGAGCGCTATTGTTTTTCTTTCCTTCCCTAATCTTTTTGAAGTATGCTCAAACGGTCTCAACGAAGGAACGTTAGCGTTGTCGCTTTTCGCCGTATGCTACGCCGTTTTTCTCGCGTTTGACTCTCAAAAATCAGTAGTAAAAAGTCGCGACGTCGTCGCCGTTTCGACATTGTTGGGATTGTTCGCAGGTTTTGCCGCCGCCGTCAAATACACCGGAGTAATTTTCATTTCAATTCCAACGTTCATCGCAATTTCAGCGTTGTTATTACGCCCTGTCATTTTTCCATCCGTCGCCCACAAGGGCGAAGAAGATAAGGAGACTAACCTACGCTATCAGCGTCGTTCGTATTTCGCCTTGACTGCGCTCTCTCTCACAACGTTCGTCCTTGCCGCGTCTCTCGTTTGCGGAGGATGGTATATAAAGAACTACGTCGCGTCAGGAAACCCGGTTTATCCACTTTGCTATGGGGTCTTTGGCGACGAAACAGGGGAATGGAACGAAGCCATTAATTTGCGTTGGCAAAAGGCTCATTCGCCGACAGGGTTCAACGGTTCAGAGTTAGGTAAGGCAGTTGCTCATGCGTTTTGGAAAGATGATTTTGGCTCGCCGTTATATATTTACGTATCTTTCATCGGAGTTATGACATTTTTCGGCGTTTTCCATCCACGAATCGCCCTCGAACGTCGAAAACAAACCCAACGTTTATTGGCGCTCTTTGTTTTCGTGGTAATCTTTGGAGCGGCCTGGTTTTTTTTAACGCATCGACTCACGCGTTTCTTATTGCCACTCTCGCCACTTTTTGCGTTATTACTTGGTCTCGGGGTCTCGGCGTCTTTTAAAGCCAAATCGCTGACTCTCAAATCAATCGTAACAGGAACCCTTTTATTTTCCTTATTCTACTCAGGACTCTTGATAGACATTCTTGGTCAAGGAAGGCTGGCGCCTCTCCGTGCTCTGGAAAACGATCCCGATCGATTTCCAGCAGTCGCGTTATTTTTCAACAATCATCCGGAACTCCTTTCAAATGCCGACGGTAACACGACTCAAGGAAAAAAACTTTTGCTTGTGGGAGACGCAAAGGCATGCGCCTATCATGTGCCTGTTCTCTACTCAACCTGTTGGAATAACTCTCCTCTCGTTTCGATAATCAATGAAGGAGTAAATCGAGACGCTAATGGTAAAATTACAGGCGTCTTTAACGCAGACGCCATCAAAAATGCGTTCGTTGCCTCAGACGTCGCGTATATCAGCGTAGATTTCAGAGAATTAGCGCGTTTTAGAAGTGATGGGAATTACGGATTTAACAATCCAGAAATTGACGAAAATCTTTTTCTCATGCTGATGCAAGCTGGGATTATCGAACCTTTTTCACCTGACGAACTAAACAACGATATTGCTTCTACCCAAGTTTTCAAAGTAACAGGTTTTTAACAAATCATTTCGCTCTTCGTATGAAACAATCAAAACGAAGAGTTAAGAATCATTCGTCCCGGATTGTGAAAACATAACGACAAGATAGAATAAGAACGTGAGGCGTGTTTTTCTATCATGCCTTTTCCATTTTGTGCGCCGACAATTCAAGCGTAATCTAACAAGAGGGAAACGCCAATGGTTTCTAGATCTATCCCTTCTGACATTGAGATTTCTCGCCAAGCGACGTTACGTCCAATTACCGAAGTCGCTTCCAAGCTCGGAATTTCAGAAAACGATCTTGAGCTCTTCGGAAAATATAAAGCTAAAGTATCACTCCAAAAGCTTAATCGACTTCCGAGTAAAAACGACTCCAAACTCATTCTCGTCACCGCTATTAACCCTACTCCTGCCGGAGAGGGAAAAACAACCGTCAGCATTGGTCTTGCCGACGCTTTAAATCTTCTAAACAAAAAGACTTGTCTTTGTCTTCGCGAACCGTCTCTTGGACCGTGTTTCGGAGTTAAGGGAGGGGCTGCAGGCGGAGGCTATGCACAAATCGAACCGATGGAGGATATCAACCTCCATTTTACGGGCGATTTTCATGCGATCACCGCCGCGCACAATCTTCTCGCAGCGATGGTTGACAACTCAATTCATCAGGGTAATCCGCTTAACCTTGACCCACGTCGAGTCGTTTGGGGACGAACGCTCGACGTCAACGAGCGTGCTTTACGTCAGATAGTTTTGGGGCTAGGAGGCGCTGCTAATTCCGTCCCCCGCGAAAGCGGTTTTGTTATTACAGCTGCTTCCGAGGTAATGGCCATTTTCTGTCTGAGTACAGATCTTTTCGATTTACGCGATCGGCTCGGTAATATCGTGGTCGGCTATGACTATCACGGTAAAGCGGTAACGGCGCGAGATCTGAAGGCAAACGGCGCGATGACGGTTCTTTTGAAGGACGCCGTCAATCCAAACCTTGTTCAAACGCTTGAAGGAACGCCCGCCTTCGTTCACGGAGGTCCTTTTGCCAATATCGCTCATGGTTGCAATAGCGTTGTCGCGACGACAACGGCTTTGAAACTTGCGGATTACGTCGTAACAGAAGCGGGATTCGGGGCTGACCTTGGTGCCGAAAAATTCCTCGATATCAAATGTCGCAAAGCCGGACTTAAGCCCGACGCCGCGGTTCTCGTCGCAACGGTACGCGCGCTGAAGTACCATGGCGGCGTGCCCAAAGCAAATCTTGGCGAACCCAATGTTGACGCGGTCACGTTAGGGGTCGCTAACCTAAAACGTCATATTGAAAATTTGAAGAAATACAATCTTCCCGTAGTTGTTGCCATTAATAAATTTGACAGCGACGTCTCAGAAGAAATCGACGTCGTTCGCAAAGCTTGCGCCGACCTCGGAGTACAGTCCTCTTGCGCGACGCACTGGAACGAAGGAGGTAAAGGCGCTGTTGAATTGGCTCAAAAAGTTCTCGACACAATTGACGCTAATCCCGAAAATCAGTTTTCGCCGATCTATTCCGACGAACTGACAATCCGAGAAAAAATTGACAAAGTAGCCAAAGAGATTTATCGGGCCGGTTCCGTAGTCTATTCAAAACAAGCTGAACGTCAACTTGAAACGCTTGTCGCTCAAGGTTGTGACAATTTGCCGGTATGTATTTCTAAAACGCAGTACTCTTTTTCGTCAGATCCCCAATTACTGGGCGCGCCAGATAACTTTGAACTCACTGTGCGCGAGCTCCGCTGGAGCGCAGGCGCCGGTTTTATCGTCGCCATGACAGGTGAAATCATTGCAGCTCCGGGGCTTCCGAAAGTTCCAGCGGCAGAGGCAATCGACGTCAACGAAAACGGCGACGTTGTTGGGCTTTTCTAATCCCTTGTTGAGGTTATTCCCTCTGATTAAGGCGTTATATAGGCGCGTCGTAACGTCGGCGCGTCTTTTTTTCGGAGTTTCTTTCTTGAATCGAATCGAATCAACGCAATGTTACAGATGATAGCTACTTCAACGACCGGTCTTGAATCTGTCGTTTTCAACGAGTTGAAACGTCTCGGTTTCTCGCCTCGCAACTCCGAAACTGAAGTGGGACGTACTTTTTTTGAAGGCGATTTCTTTGAACTCGTTAAGGCGAACTTGTGGCTGCGATCAGCTGGAAAAATTCTTGTAAAACTTGCAGAATTCGATATTAAAGACGATTTCGACGTTCTCTTTGACACTGTTAGAAAAATAGAATGGGAAAACTGGGCGCTTCGCGACGCCTCGTTCGTCGTCGAAGGTCGTTCTGTTCGTTCGACAATTACGAGCGTTCCAGCCCTTCAAAGAACAGTTAAAAAGGCTATTGTTTCACGCCTCTCTAAGATATGGAAAACAACGACGCTCCCAGAAACTGGGGCTAGGTACGAAGTGGAGATTTCACTTTATAAAGATCGTGCGACGATCACGTTGAATTCAACTGGTCGCGGTCTACATCGACGCGGCTATCGTTTGATGAATGTGACAGCTCCCCTTCGCGAAACACTCGCCGCCGCGCTCGTTCAACTTTCAGTATGGAGACCTGGACGCGCGTTCGTCGATCCATTCTGCGGTTCAGGAACAATTCCAATCGAGGCGGCGCTTATAGGACGAAATATCGCGCCAGGAATGAAGCGTGAGTTTGACGCTGAAAAATGGTCGTGCATTCCAAACCGGATTTGGTCCGAGGCGCGAAAAGAGGCGCGTGACTTAATACTTCCCCCTCTTAAGGAAAAGATCTGTGGTTACGATATTGACGAAAAATGCGTTAGTCTCTCGCGAAAACACGCGGAACTTGCAGGCGTAGCGCAGGACGTCGTTTTCGCAAAACGAGACTTCAACGATCTACAAGACGATCGGGAATATGGCTGCGTTGTCTGTAACCCGCCTTACGGCGAGCGCCTAGGGGAAGTTGCCGAGTTACGACCTCTCTACGAGTCGATTCCTGCGGTGCTCTCCAGACTTCCTACGTGGAGTCATTTCATTTTCACAAATTGGCTGGATTTCTCGGAACTGATTGGTCAAGAAGCGACTCGACGGCGAAAGCTCTATAACGGACGCGTTGAGTGTGTATATTACCAATTTCTTGGACCGCCTCCTCCAAAATCCTTCTGGCAAAAAATTGACGCAGACGTTTCGAACTCTGTAAATTCCGGCGTTGAGTCGTCTTCTGAGCTCGACTCAGAACTGCGTCAGGACGTATCAGTCGAGGAAGAGAATCTCAGGCCCAAATTAGAAATCGAGTCGACCGAACTGATTCCCGTCTTTGCCGGACTTGATTCGTACGCCGAATATCAATCTGTAGAATTCGGACGCTGCCTTCGCAATCGTGTTCGACACCTTCGCCGTTACCCTTCTCGCGGAATTACTTGTTATCGACTTTACGACAGAGACTTTCCGGAGGTCCCGCTAGCAATCGACGTCTTTGAAGGTAAGTGGCTTCATATCGCCGAATACGAAAGACCGGATGGTCGTAGCGTCGGTCAACATAGGCTTTGGCTTGACAAAATGGTTGCCGTCGCCGCCGATATTACCGGAATTCCTCGAGAAAACGTCTTCGTTAAACGGCGTGCTCGACAACGTGGAAATGTGCAATATGAAAAGCTTAATGAGTCGGGGAAAGTTATCCGCGTCCATGAAGGAGGATTGACGTTTCTGTGCAACATGACTGATTATCTTGACGTTGGACTATTTCTCGATCACCGTCAGACTCACGACATGGTTAGACGCGAGGCGCGTGACAAGCGTTTTCTTAACCTTTTTTGTTACACGGGCGTTTTCACTTGCTATGCAGCTGACGGCGGGGCCCAATCGACTGTCTCCGTCGACCTTTCCTCTACTTATCTTGAATGGTGTGAGGCGAACTTTCGTGAAAACGGTTTTATGAATCATGACAATCGGCGCAACGTGTCAGACCCTGACAACCTATTCGTTAAATCTGACGTATTGAGTTTTCTTCGCATGATTCCACATGCGAGCGAAAGAGATTCGGAAGTGGTCAAACAGATTGAAGATTCGGCGGCAACCATTGGCGACGTCAAGCGTCGTGCTCATTATACGCGCTCCAGTTCCGAGAAAAAAAACATCAGACGTTCGCCTCATAACAAAGACAAAACAATCAAAGTGAACGTCACGCAAGAATCCCCATTTGGCATTAGCCGATCAGATTTTGATTTATGTGTCTGTGATCCTCCAACTTTTTCCAATAGCAAATCGACGGACGCAGACTGGGATGTTCAGCGTCGACATGTCGAACTTCTCCGAATTCTCGCCACGCGCATGAAACCCGGAGGAATCGTCTATTTTTCTAATAATTTCAAAAAGTTTAAGCTTGACGCCCAGAGTCTGGCTGATTTGTATGATTTCCGAGAAATTTCAAATCGAACCGTTCCTGACGACTTCCGAAATAAACGAATTCATCGTTGCTGGCGAATGATTGCTAAGTAGCGGAATTCAAAAAAACCGCCGATTATTTTCGGCGGTTTTTCAGACTCTGAGTAACGAGAAAACTTAGGCGTAATCTTGCCGTTACTTTTTTGACGCGTATCTTGCAATCTTTGGAACAAAACTATTTAGTTTTGGAGTTAATTCCGGATGTGGACTTAAAATAACGACACGACCTTTTCCGTATTCGCCGACGGCAATTGCGGGAGAATTGATTTGAACGCCTTTGGGAGCGTCGTTCTCGGCAATTTCAGAACGAAAGAATGCGAGAACGCGGTAGGGTTCCAATTCTGAGTAGTTTGCCGGATGGAAAATTGGACCGTTCTGATACGCAATATCAAGACGCCCCTCATAGTCGCCTAAAATCTCGCGTCCTTCTTCTGTAAGTTCAATCTCTAGTATCGCTTCGCCACGTTCCCATTCGCCTTCTTGGAGCTCGGCGTTGATAAGGCGTCCTTCTAGTCGAGAGTCGCTATAGAGGGCCAGATAAGCGCCTGCACACGTGCCGACATATCCTCCGCCGTCCTCCAAGAAACTCCAAAGACGCTTCCAACCTTCGTCGCCGAGCGCTTTTCTTTGAGCAGAAGCGGAACCGCCAGGAAAGAAAACCACGTCATAATCCTTGAGAACGCCGTTCTGAATGTCGCCAGACGAAACAAAATCTGCTTTACAGTCTTGTGTTAAGTCGAGAATTTCTCGAGTCGCATTAGCACAAGTATCGCTGGCGCCGGCGTCCCGATAAACAGCGACACGAAGCAAAGTTGACGTTTTGTCTTGAGCGAAAGACGTCAAAGTAAAACAAAATGCAAATCCAACCGCTAGGATGCAAGTTGACGCCAGCATAGAAACGACTGTTAATTTCATTACTCACCTCTTAAGCAGAAGTTCAATTATCATCGTTCGCCTTTGGTTTTCGCCCCACGAAGATAAATCGTGGCATTTTCTTCCAAAAGACAGGGCAGAACGGTAAACGATCCTCCCGTTCAATCAGATTAACCTCTTCAAATTTACGAGAAAGATATGGTAAAATATCGTTTGAAAGAAAAAGATTGTCAAAAGAAAACCACATCGGCCAAAACCAACGCGTTGAAAAGCTCTGACGCATCCGTCGTTCACTTGGAAATTTACGCGCAATATAGAAGTCCACCACCCCAACAACGCCGCCGGGCTTAAGAAATTCATAGGCCCTATCAATTGCGGCAAACCAATCAGGAATCATCGTCAAGGAGTAAGAAAAAAGCACGGCGTCGACAGTTCCCTCTGGCGGCGTCCAAACCGTTGCGTCGGCGCATACCGTCACTACGTTTTTCCAACCGGTTTCACGAATTCGTTCGCGGGCAACCTTAAGCATGGACTCCGTCAAATCAACGAGATAGACTTTTTTCAATTCAGCGAGACGTTGCTGGTCCATCATCGTTAAATTTGCGCCAGTACCACATCCAAGGTCTACCCAAATCTCGTCCTTTTGAGGGTTCATGAGACGCATCAGTTCGTCCCGCCCTGTTAGGAGACGTTTGCGAAAATGATCATAGGCGTCTACTTGAGCTACATAAAACGACTCTAGGCGTTCAGCATGACTCTTGCCCTTCACGGGTTTCAAAGCCATGCAGTAAAGCACCTTCAGATCTGAAAAAAAGCTTGACAATCGTTGAAATTTCATATTGAAAAAATGAGTAACAAACGCCCGTCTAGAAGTTCCTTTGAACAGATAGACGATTATTTTATGTAACGATTTACTAAAACAAGAATCTCGTCGACGTCGTTAGGAGCCAACTCCTGAGACTTGTTCTTACTACGAACGCTCACAAGTTCTTTAAGTAGCTCTTTGCATAGACCATTCACAGCCGCTCTCACAGCTGAAGCCTGTACTAGAGTAGATTCAATATCACGATCGCCTTCAATCATCCGCTTAATCGATTGCAGGTGTCCAACAATTCGAGACAAACGATTCGTCATATTTCGCTTTGCTTCGTCAGAAAGCGTTTCAGGCGCGGCTGGAGAGTTGTCGTTTTTCTCATTGTTTGACGAGACATTAACCGATAGACTACTAGTAGAACCTCTCGCTTTCGCTTTTCTCCTTCGTAATACCATTCTTAACCCCTCCACGTCGTCGGCAAAAAGCTGTTAAAAAAGCAGATCGGCATGCATGCCGAGGCGTTGATAGTCAAAAAACAATCTTTCCCCATTTGGAATATGAACTATAACCAGATGGACGACGCCCAATGGACAAAACAGATTAGACTTTCGTCAACCTACCAAGTAAGCAGTACGCCCGTTCCAAAGGGACTGAAAGGCAATAACGCCAGCTCGTCAGGAGTGGACGCATATCCCCTACCGGGGTATTATATTCTATCCATAAAAAAAACAAGTCGTATCAACGCCTATATTTTATCTCAGCATTCGATCAAAGAATAAGACGTCAAAACCTTCTTCAAAAATCGTCTTGTCTCAAGAAGAAAACGCCACGGAATTATTGATCTTTACCAAAATGTTCAAGAACAATAGAATCAAGCGCCTAGGGAATAGATAAAAATAGAATGAAATTGACGACGCATGTTCAGCCGTTTGAACAAGACGCTTTGGGCGCGCCAGCCGGAAATAACGCGCGTACAAGCGCTCGCAAGTTTTGAATCATTAATGAAAAAAGTAATATAAAAAAGACTTAACCGTCCACCAAGTTATACTGTTTTTTTTACGAGAGACAGTCTGAAGTTTAGACAGTTACGTAGCGCCGTCTAACGGCGCGGTGTTTCGCTTACCGCACGCGAATTCTATCCCTCCTAAATAATAAACATGAAAAAGGTTCTCCAATGAAAAACGACTCGCGTCGATTCTTTCTTAGGCTGACCACAGGCGCGTCAATACTTTTTTTATCTAGTCTGTTTACAGGTTGCGCCTCCTTTAAGAATAAGAAAAAAAAGGAAACACACGAGCAAGAGTTAAACGACGATGACAAGGAAGCGAACAACAACGACGTTTTCGAGTCTGAACGCAAAAACCAAGATGAACTGTCGGAATTTCTCGCTCAAAACGGTAGGAAAACCAAGGAGAAAAAAAGCGTAGTACGTCCTGGCGACGATTTTCTTCTAAGTGGTAAAGCTAAAGAGATATATGCGAATACTGAGCGATAAATAGACGCTCTAAACAAACGTCGCACGTCAGGAATCGTAAACATGGCCGATCAATGTCACAAAAACGACGCAGTCTCTTCCTCTGATTCCAGGGTGATACGCAACGGTTGCGTACCTGCAAGATGGAATAGACACGCGGACGTCAACCAACCCGGTCAGGAACTGGGTTATGCGATAAATCCGCAGAAGACGGGAACAATCGGGAATTTCGAACTCTTGGAACCAAGTCAAATTGAGTCTAGCGCTGAGAAAACAATAATTTGCGAACTTTGTCCTCACGCTTGCCGTATCGCGCCGGGCAAGTCAGGACGTTGTTCTGCTCGCCTCAACGTTGACGGAAGGCTCATATCAAGGTTCTATGGTAAACCCGTTTCTGTTGCAATAGATCCCATCGAAAAAAAACCGCTTTACCACTTCCTACCAGGAACGCCAATCCTATCGCTGGGCACGCGCGGTTGCAATCTCTCATGCAAGTTTTGCCAGAATTGGCAAATTTCTCAACCATTTCCCGTAACTTCTACAATCAATGCCACTCTCGAACCTCGACAAGTAATCGAATTGGCGCTAGAGCATAAATGTCCGAGCGTGGCTTTTACATATAATGAACCCACAATCTGGGCGGAATATGTCGTCGACGTCTCGCGCCTCTGTCGCCGGAACGGCATTAAAACTGTTGCCGTAACAAACGGAATGATATGCGGTTCGGCTCGCAGAGAGTTTTTCAACGCCGTTGACGCGACAAATATTGATCTCAAAGCTTTTACCCAATCTTTTTACAAAAATCTCACGGGCGGCGATCTGGAAAGCGTCAAGGAGACGTTAAAGTACGTTGCTAAAGAGACAGACGTGTGGCTTGAAATAACTAACCTCCTGATCCCCGGGCATAATGATTCGTCAACAGAACTCAAAGAAATGTGTCGGTGGATTGTCGACGAAATTGGTCAACTTACGCCGTTGCATTTCTCGGCGTTCTTCCCAACATGGCGATTGACGGATAGTCCGCCGACTCCTCTAGAAAAGCTCATTGAAGCAACAGAAATTGCTAGGGAAATAGGCGTTAGGTATGTTTATCGAGGCAATGTTAAAGACGATTCAGGCCAAACAACCTACTGTTCGAGATGCGGTTCGTCTCTTATCGTTCGATCGTCCTATAACGTCACGTTTTCAAGCAATTTAGAATACCGATCGTTTCAAGCTTGTTGCGGCAAATGCGGCGAACCCTTAGCCGGAGTTTTTGGACAATAATGGGAAGTTGTTCGTCGAAAGCAGTCTATGTGAAATTGCCCTTGTCTCAATCAGTAGATTCAATATAATCCCGCTGGAAATAGAAGCGGAGCGTCCTCTTCGAAACGCTCAGACCTTCTTAAGCGACTTCAATGAGGAATTCCCGCAATGAGAAAAAAGAGTTCAATGACGTCACTACACATAACTCGTAATTCAACCGTTTTGTTTTTAATCGTCATGTTCGTTTCATTCATGACGTCTGAGGTTTCCGAAGTTTATTCACAGAGCGCCTCGTCCCCAAGATTTGTCGCGCCAGTATTTTCGAACCCATCTAATTCTGACGCCGAAGACGCCGACGTAGAAGAAACCGAACCCGAACCCTCAGAAGTCCAAGATCTCAACGAAAACGACGATCTCATTCATCCGTCAGATACTTCAGAATCAAGCGACGAAGACGGCGAAGACGCCCAAGAGGAAGAAACGGACGAAACCGCTTCCGCAAGCGTCGACGTCACGCGAAATTCATCTGGCAACTCTGTGGAACGCGAGCCTTACGACGTCTACAAAGAGAACGGTCGTTATTTCGTCGATTGGGAAAAACCAGACCTCACGCTCGTTTTTACAGGCATGACAAACGGTTATATTGAACCTTGCGGATGCGCTGGCATGGAAAGGATGAAAGGCGGACTCAGTCGGCGTCAAACTTTTTTAGACAATCTCAAGCATGACATGAATTGGGACGTCGTCGCTATTGATTCGGGCCAGATAACCGACGGATTTGGAGTTCAAGAAGAACTTAAGTTCGACATGGCGATGAACGCTTTTCACTTGATGGAATATGACGCCATTGGAGTCGGCAGGGGAGAATTACGCTTTCCCGCGTATTTTCTCTTAACTTACACGACCCCCACCTCCTCTACTTCGCCGAGTCTTTTCACGTCTGCGAATATTGGCGTATATGGTTATCATCCGACGTACACTCTTCCATACAAGATTATCGAACGCGCGGGAAAAAGGGTTTGCGTAGTTTCCGTTGTGTGTAAGGATAACGCGCTCAGCCAGCGCGACGAAAATATTCTTTACGAAGAACCAGCCAAGAAGCTTGCTGAACTTGAATCAGAACTTAAAAAGAAGGCGTGTGACGTTTATGTTTTAATCGTTCATGGTTCTGAGGACGAAACGGCGGCGCTCGCTCAAAAGTTTTCTTTCTTCAACTACGTTTTCTCGTCAGACTCGCCAAGCGAACCGCCGGCAGAATTGAGAAAAATCAATAAAAATCAAGGACTGATCGAAGTTGGCGAAAAGGGAAAATATGCCGTTGTTCTTGGTCTTTATGACGACGATTCGGTTCGTTACCAGCGTGTTGCGCTAGATTCACGTTATGAATCCTCCCCTGAAGTTACCCTCCTTATGAAGGACTATCAGTCGATTCTCAAACAACTTATTACGTCTAAAGGATTCAAGGGCGGACTCGGAATCAATCCAGCTAAATCGCCTCGCGCCGACGAACTTGGCAAATACGTTGGCTCCCAGAAATGCCGCTCATGTCACGAAGATTCATGGAGAATCTGGGCAAAATCCAAACACGCGACGGCGTGGAAATCTCTCAAAGAAACGGCAAATCCGCCGCGAACGTTCGATCCAGAATGTATCGGTTGTCATGTCGACGGCTGGAACGGTCTCCAGTGCGCGCCATACGCAGACGGCTATGAATCAGAGGAAGAAACGCCGGAATTGCTTAATGTCGGTTGCGAAAGTTGCCACGGACCGGGAGAACGCCACATCGCAGCGGAACTTGACTCTGACGAGTCCCTTCAAGAACGAATCAGATCCTTTATGCGGCTAGGCGACGACGTCAAGAAGGTCTGCTATGCATGCCATGACGGCGACAATAGTCCCGAGTTCGAGTTTGACGTCTATTATCCCCTTGTTGCTCACGAGGAAGACGTCGACGACGTAGAAGAAGAGGAAGAAGAGGAACCGTAGGGTAGAACAAGCGTTATGAATGAAAAGCCGTCGCGTGTTTAAAACACGTGACGGTTTTTTTGTTCTCTGCGATAACATGTCGACCTCCAAACGCGAGAGACAAATCGTTAAATTTTTTCCCCACACACAATTCTGTCTTTTCTTCTTAAAAGATTCGCCGCTATTACCTTTAACGAATCAACTCATTCTTGTTAGGGAGCAAAACATAGACTTTTGTCGCACGTATCGCCTGATGAAAAATCGACGAACACCTCCACAATTCAAGGTCTCTCTCTTCACATGAGCCTAAGTTCAACATGTTGATTTTGGGTCGTCTCTGGTTATAATGAACCGGGAGTTGTGGTCGTTGCAGAACGGGAACGTGTTCACGACTCTGTACATTTTTCGTCTGGTCGCCTTCGGTTGGTCGGAGCTTTTTGACCGGTCTTCATCCTTTTTATGAGGAACATGTTATGGCAGGGAATAATCAAAACAACTCGACGCCAAACGGACCTTGGCGCGCGGGACGACCGTCGTTCAAAGCATTCTACCCTGAAATTTTTCTGTTGACGCTCATTACAATAGCGTTCATCGCAATCGCAGTCAAACTTAGCTGCTCTACCATTCGCAAGTCGCATGACAAGGCAAAGGATCGCCCCGTTGCGTTACAATTCGACGCCCCGTTTCTTGTGCCGCTTGCGTTTGCAGACGAGGCCCCCGTTGATCAGTTGCCCGCAGGCGACGCGTCTTCGACTGACTCGAACGTCACAGACGTGGTTAAAGAGTCAACTTCGCTTCCAACTTCCGAAACCACTTCGGAAGTAGAGCCTGTCAAGAAAGTTGTGTCGTCTTCCAACGCTTCAACCCCCAAATCTTCAGACGCCGCCCCTAAAGGCGAATCTCCTTGGATCAAAATCATTTGGATTTGGATCGTTTGTTTGATAGTCCCAGTTATCCTCTGGATTTGGCGGGGTATTATTTGGATCTGCGCGGTTTATGGTATTTACTATGAATTACGAGTCGATCCAGACAATCCACGCGCAACGACGTTCCTTACGACCCACGGAATCTTCAACAAAAGTACTGATTCGCTCCACATCGGTTCTATCAAAGATATCCAGAGCCGACAATCTTTCTTCCAGAAATACTTTATGGGAGGCGTAGGAACAATTACGCTCTTAACCACCGACGTTACGGACGAACGACTCGAAATGAAAAACATGGCTGATCCTAGCAGAGTTTTCAACGCGTTTGACACGTTACGTCGGCATTTCTGGAGTCGCGGCGGCATGCAGTTGCACGGCGGCAGCGGAGACGAAGACGGCGCTTTCAGCGAACATCTCGGAGAATAACCTATAGCTTATCGTTTGTCTTCGCTTGACTTCGACTGCTATGACAATTAAACTTCCACAAGTCGCCGAACTCGCCATAATGGTAAGTTCGGCGGCGTCTTTTTGACTCTGTCTTGGCGCTTGACGCACACTTTGATCTGAACGACGAAAGGCTTCTTTATGAAATTTCGCAAACTCGGAATTCTGACTGCGACGCTTGTCGCAATCCTTTTTACTGTCGCGACTTCGTTCGCGGACAACGCGCAATGGACGATCCGCAACAAAGCTCGTGAAACAATCACTGTCGTCGCTCATCGTGGCGCAGGCGATCTTGCGCCTGAAAACTGCGTCTCTTCTCTGGAACTAACGTGGAGCATGGGCGGAATACCTGAAGTCGACGTTCGAACGACTAAAGACGGACACATCATGATGTTCCATGACGGCAACTTCAAACGAGTCTGTCCTAATGAGTCGGAAGAAATCCGCAATTCGAGCGTTGAATCGATGACCTACGAAGAAGTACGTAGACTTGACATCGGCTCGTTCCGAGGAGAACAATTCAAGGGAGAAAAAGTTGTTTCAATCGAGGAAATCGTCGAAGAACTTAAGAAAGACCCGCGTCGTGAGGTCGTTATTGACGTAAAAAAGGTTGATTTTGAAGCGTTAGCTGAGGCCGTAAAAGACGTTCGGTATCAAGTCACGTTAACTTCTGGCAATGAAGACGAACTCGCGAAATGGGCGGACGTCAACCCTGATTACTTCGACGCGACTCTCTGGATGGGACTCGGTCAATATACCGACAACGACGTTGAAAAACGCTTCCAGTCGCTCCGCGATAAGCATTTTAAGGGAATCAAACGACTTCAGATTCACATTGCGAAGGACGCCGACGGCAACCTTAAACCCAGCGCGGAGTGCATCCGTAAATACGGCGACGAATGCAGACGACGTGGTATTGAATTCCAAACGATGCCTTGGCGTACGAAAGATTGCCCTAATGCGGAACAGGACGTCGACTTCATAAAAACGCTAATTAGACTAGGATCCATGGGATTTGGCTCCGATCGTCCCGACATAACGTTTCAAGCGATCGACGAATTCTATGCCGAATCTCCCGACGATTGGAACCTCGTCGATAATATTCCGCTCGACGAAGTCGTCGTTCAAGGACATCGGGGAATGGGAAACGAGGAACCTGAAGGCACGTTGGAAACTTTCCGTAGCGCCTGGGCGAACGGACTTGTTCCCGAAGCAGATATCCGCATGACAAGCGACGGACACATCATGTCCTTCCACGACAACGATTTCAAGCGTATCATTCCAGACGCTCCAGAGGAAATCCGCGCTAAAGGCGTCAAAGATTTTACTTATGAGGAGTGCCGCAAACTTGACGTTGGCGCTTACAAGGGCGAAAAATTTAAGGGTCAAAAAATGGCAGACCTTGAAGAAATGGTCGCGGCGCTTAAGGAGGATCCGAAACGTCTCGTGTTCTTCGACATTAAAAAAGTCGATTTTAAAATTCTCGCTGAGGCGACTCGGGAAGTTCATTCACAAATCATTATGGCGTCTTCGAACTACGACGAAATCAAGGAATGGAAAAAGTATGCGCCACGGTCTAAGGCGATGCTTTGGATGCCGACCACTTGGGCAGGAACTCCAGAAAATCTCGAAGAACGTTTTAACGTGATACGCGATCAGAATTTCAAGGATCTCTACGCGTTGCAAATTCACGTGACAGTCGACGAGAACGGTTCCGTTAAACCAACTCCTGAAGTCCTCCGACGTTGTGGAACTGCGCTTCGTAAAAAAGGCGTAATTTTCGAAACGCTTTCGTGGACTAATGGCGACAAATATCAGACCTACAAGGTCCTCTTTGACTCGGGTTGCGCCTCCCTAGCGACGGATTATCCGACAGAAACGATGGACGCTGTTAGGAAATACTATCAAGAGAAAAACGCTGAGTAGCGGCAGGCCCTGCCTCAACCTTTTGTGTCCCAAAGCAGACTCCGAGGAACGTCTTTTGGCGACGCCTCGGAGTTTTTCGTAGTCGCTTCCTCTGTTCTTGTCGTGGTTTCGTGGGCGATTCTCCTTGTTTTTCGCTTGCATTTCAGTCCGTTTTTTCCTAGACTGCTAACGAAGTCTGCGTTCGTTTTTTCAAACGTTGCAGACAACGGAAATGAAAGAAGGATTTTGAAATGCGGATGTTAGGCGTTTGGACTCGAGTTATTCTATATATGACGCTTACGTTTACGTCGACAGCGTGTGCGTTTGACATATCTATACCTCTCCCCAAACCCAATCTTCCGCCAATTCCTACTCCTGCGTTTATGAGTAAACCTAGTAGGAAAGTATCCGAGAAAGAAATCCAAGACGCACAGAACGAGCGTGACCGTACGCGTGAAACTGTTAAAATCGCCGACGAACGTTCAAAAACGTCTCACGTTGCTCAAAACTCCGATTCCGATCGGCAGAATTTCAATTCTGTCGATCTCACGCCAAGTTTTTCAGACCTTTTGCCATATTGTATGGTTCTCGGACGCGTTGTCTGTGAATCGAATATGCCGTTAGATTCAGTTCAAGGACTTCAAGCAGAGCTTGTTCAGCTCCAAGTTGATCTCACGACATATCTTCAAATTCCCGAGGCGAACGAGAAAATTGAGCTATGCGTTTTTAAGGACCGCCAATCATACCAGAATTTCATAAAAAGCGTTTTCCCTGGAGCGCCAACGGATCGCCCGGCGCTCTATATTCGCCGAGGCGACGAGCCAGGCGTTCTCATGGTTCAAAACGACTCGGGGTTGATTGTTAACGTACGACATGAGATGACGCACGCATACCTTAACTCGACTTTAAAGCATGTGCCAATTTGGCTTGACGAAGGCTTGGCCAAATACTTCGAAACGCCGCCCGGCGAACGAGGTTTCCGGAATCCCTATCTCGCCGACGTTGAGAATCAGGCGTCAGGCTGGTTCAGTTCCCCGCCGTCGCTGCCGAGACTTGAAAAACTTACTAGGGTCGACCAAATGAGACCGCGAGAGTACCGTGAATCTTGGTCGTGGGTTCATTTCATGTTGCATTATTCTCCTGAAACTCACCGTGCCCTTATACGTTACCTTAAGACGTTGCGTCGTGAAAATCAATCAAATATTTCAACCGAAGACGCTTATAAGATTCAAAAGAAAGCGCCCCTCAAACAAGCGTTGTCAGACGCCGTTCCTGATTACGAAAAAAAATACGTAGAACATTTTAGAAACTGGGATAAAAGACAGGCGGCCTATGAGAACGGGCGCGCGGAAAGCGATCTGTAACATGGCAAAAGACACGGCGAACCGTCAAAGCGCCGAAAATTCGATCGAAGCGGCGCCAAACGACGCGATTCTCTTCCCAAAACGTTATTGGTTCATGACGCGTCCGGTTGTCGCGCTCACAGGTCTCTGTGTCCGCCATCCGATTCCGATCCTCTCATGCGCTCTTGTGCTAGCAGTCGCGTCGCTTTTTTTGGCGTTCTGCTACCTTAATGCTTCGCCGGCAAACTTCCAACAAACGTTAAGTCCTGGTAGTCTGGCGGCAAAATTAAAAGACGAATATCTCGGAGAGGTCGCGAACCCCATCGAAGCGTGTTTCGTCGTTGAACAACGTGGCTCCTCCACGACCAAAAAAGATATCGAAAGCGCGCTCTCTTCCATTTGTTTCGAAATTCTAGGACGACCTGAATTTTTTAGAGTCATAGCGACGGGACTCGACGAAGATTCTTTCAAATCTAATCGACTCTTCTTCTACTCGGCAGAAGAATACGAAGAAGCGACTGAACTTGCTTTAACGGCGCAGGCAATCAAACGTTCTGAATGGTCGCAGTTTGCCCCTGACGAAGTCGCGCGCAGGTTGACCAAACATATAGGAGACGATCTTGCCAGCGACGTGCGCGCTCCGTTGACAATCAATTCCGTCATTACGTTCGCCCAAGCGCTTGCCGATATTACGGAAACGAGCGCTATTTCCCCTGAATCAACTCCGTCGCCTGTCGTCTCTGGGATTGAGACGAACGTCCCTCGTGCGCTCGCGCCGGATCCATATTATCTTTTCCATACGAAAACAGCGCAGGGCGGCGGCGTCATGTTTACGTTCGTCGACAGTCTGACGCAGGATGAACGCCGCCGTGCAGTGGAAGCAATAAACTTAATCGTTCAAAAAACACAAGCAACTCATCCTCGAACGATCATCGAAGCGACTGGCTTGCCATTCATCGAACGACGCGAGTTTGACGCGTCAATCCATGCTTTAAAAGCTCTCGTCGTTTTCTTTTTCGCGAGTGTAACCGTATTCTTTTGGGCGTTCTTTGGCCGGGCTTCTCGCGCGTTCATAGCGCTTTCGTCTCTGCTCGTCGGTTTTTGCTGGCTTCTCGGTTTCCAGACGCTTGAGTCACGATCATTAACGCCAGATAATTTTCATGAATGGTTCGTCGTCATGTGCGTCGCGATTGCAAGCGTCGCTTCCTATCTGGCCAAATACGTGATTCATCGTCGAAAAGATCGATCCGTAAGCGAAGCGCTGATGACCACAGCCAAAACAACGGGCGCGTCGCTCGCATCGCTGGCAGTAGTCGCTTCAGTAGGTTCGCTCATTTTTGGCGGCTTGAGCGTGGTGTGCCGAACCTTTTTCGTCATGTGTGGCGCAGGGATTGCCCTATCCGTTCTCGCGACGCTTATAGTAACGCCTATACTTGTAAAGATGATTGACGGCGCTAGACCGTTCCGAGCAGACGGAATTGTCGCAAATTTAGAGGGAGAACAAGACCACACGAATCCGTATTTGCGGACAATCGCCGTTATGGGGTTGATCGTGGCGGCTACGCTGACTCTAGGATTGACGCGAATCCATCACGATCCAACGCGGGCGACTTTTCATGGACTTGGTTTTGAAAATCTTCGAGCGCAGGAAGCGGCGTCTCAGTACTTAGAGAGTCGTGCGCTTTATGGCGTCATGTTCGCTGATTCAGTAGACGACGCGCGGCAGATTGTCGCTAAGCTTAACGAGTCGCAGGGGGACGATCCATTTTTTTATGTGGAAAGCGTCTCCGATAATCTACCAATCGTCGACGCGGATGGAATTCTTCGTGTTGAAGCTATTCACAACGCTCTTGAATCGCTCAAACCCGAGTTTAAGCAGATTCCAAGACCAACACGAAAAAAGCTTGTTTCTGAGTTAGAAACGTTGCGTTTAGCGGCTAGAGGAGCGTTCACAACGGACGGAGGTTCCCTTGCCGTCGAAGAATATTTAACGAGAGCAATCGAACAAATCGAAGGTCTTTCTGAACAAGAGTTTGAGAAGCGAATCGACGCGTTTTCTCAACTTTTAGCGCTTGGAACGCTTGAACGTCTCTATGCGTTACGCGATTGTTCAGAGCCTCGCGCGCCAACGCTCGACGATCTTTCTAACGCATTGAAAACTCGTTATTTGGGGCAAAAAACAGGTCGCGTTATTCTGCGCGTTTATTCGTTACGAACATTGTCGGATTCTTCAAATCTCGTAAATTTCGTACGATTTCTTCGCGAGATAGCTCCGAACGCAACCGGTCCAGCTGTACTAAGTTATGAACAGGGACTCCAAACAAGTCGCTGGATTAGCGTCTACCTTATAGCGCTGACTTTCCTTTTTATGATCGTTTCATATGTTCGTTTCAAGACGTGGCGCGCTTGTATTGCGATTCTACTCGCTCCGCTTGTCGCGCTTTTGGAAACAGGCGGAGTCGCCGGACTCCTCGGCGTCGCTATCAACCCGGTAAACTGGTGTATTGCACTCGCCGTTTTCTTCCTCTCCCTCCACGCTGCGTTGCGTTTTTCCGAGGATTATGAAGAAGATCCAGATCGCTTTTTCTCGCGCGAAAACGCGTTAGCAACCTGCGTCGCCGCGTCGACAATCGGCGGACTTTACGCTTTCGGCTTGGCATGCCAGGAATCAGGTTGGCAGAACTTATCTAGAATTGGAATTCTATCTTCGGCAATTTACGCCGCAACCGCCACGATTCTTCTTCCAGCTTTGCTTAATTGGAGCGCTATTCAAGCGCAAGATGAAGAAATGGTCGTCGCGACTGAATCAGAAAAAGAATAAAACACAATCGGACGTTATGGGTGCAATGAAGAACGTTGTCTGTATGAAGTGGGGCGTTAAATTTCCACCCCAGTACGTGAATATCCTCGCGTCGCGTGTTCGTAAAAACCTTTCAGGCGACTATCGATTTATCTGCTTCACAGACGATCCAACGGGATTACGCCCCGAGATTGAAACCCGCCCTCTTCCTGAAATGACGGGACTTGAGGGACGACCAGAGAGAGGATGGAGAAAACTTACGCTTTTTCAAGAGCGACTTGACGATCTAGAAGGAACGGCTCTTTTTCTCGACCTTGACGTCGTTATTGTCGACTCGCTTAATCCGTTCTTCGAAGCGCCAGGCGACTTTCGTATTATCGAAGATTGGAATCTCAAAGGATCAGGAATCGGAAACTCGTCCGTTTTCCGATTTGAAATTGGTTCGCGTCCCGACGTTCTAGAATATTTTCTTGCCAATCGCGAAAAGGTATATTCATCCCATCGCAACGAGCAGGCATACCTGAGTTGGGCGATTGCGCAAAAAACTCCGTTACTGTACTGGGATTCCACTTGGTGTTTGAGCTTTAAACGACATTTCATGCGACGTTTTCCAATTGGGTATTTTGCTCAACCCAAACCACGCGAAGGCGTAAAAATTATTGTTTTCCACGGCAATCCGAATCCTGATTGCGTCTTGACAGGCTGGCGCAATAAGAGCGGTCTTAGAGCCGTCAAGAAAACCCCTTGGTTAGCCGAACTCTGGACAGAAGTCAAGGATTAATTATTTCATTTTTTTGAATATAAAAATTGAACGGAGTCCAACCGTTAGATTGGGCTCCGTTTAATTTTACATTAACCTTTGTTATGTATCGTTGTTGACCTCCTTTGAGCTAGGACGTATAATGGACGGGCGTCGCAAACGCAGAAATTGAAGGATCCCCGCCATGAAAGAATCTAAGAAAAAAAACGCTTTTCTCGATAAACCACAATCCAGCGATAAAGACGACTTCGAAGCGGAAAAAATAGACGCGTCTGACCTGCAAGAAAAATCGGAGTTTACGACCTCGAATTCCAATAAGGACGTTCAATCTAGACCGTCCCGTAAACGGGGACGTCCTAGACTTTCTTTCTCTGACGTTGGTTCAACTAAGAAATTAAAAAAAATCGCAAAAAAACGAGAACAGACGAAGTCGAACGAAGTTGACGACTCCGATCCCGATCGTAATTGGAAAATTGTCCTTAAACGTCAATGGGACATTATGCATCTACTTGCGATGACGCGCCCAGGATTCACACTTGAGGAGTTAGCCACGAAATTCGGCGTCAGTGAAAAAACAATAAAGCGCGACTTGAAAACGCTTGAATACGTCTTTGGCACGCTCAAATCAAGAAACGAGGCTCACGGGCGCAAGAGGTACTGTTTTGACAAGACGCCTTTCACGTTCGGTCTAACCCTCGACCGCGACGAATTATTGGCGATCTATGTAGGTCAAGAACTGATGACGCCGTTACGCGGGACTTACTTCTGGGAAGGCCTCCAGAAAAGTCGCGAGAAGATTAAGTCAATTCTTCAAGAGGAAACGGTCAAGTATGCGGAGCGAGTCGCCCCATTCTTCAGACGCTTCGAACCCGTCGAATTACAGTATTCAGAGCAAAAGAGGAAACTCATCGATCAGACGCTCATTTCTATGGTCGATAGTTGCGCGCTGAGAATTAAGTATCGTTCGATTAAAGCTCGCCGTTCTAAGACATACGATATTTATCCCTATAACTTCGTCTACTGGAACACTTCGGTTTATCTAATTGGCTTCTGTTGCCGCGATCGTAAAATTAAGATTTGGAAGGTCGATCGTTTATATGACGCCCAGACTTTGCCAAAACACAAGTTTTCACGAATGGATTTCGACGTCGATAAATTTCTCTCCAACGCTGTCGCGCCCTTTGTCGGCGACACGCCCGTCGAGCTTGTAACCATACGCTTTACGGGCTATGCAGCGCGCATTGTTACCGAAGAAAAGTTACGATCAATCCAAGAGGTCAAACAAGAGCCAAGCGGCGCCGTTGTCGTCAAGGTTAAGACAGAGATGGGTAAATTCTTTACGCGTTGGATATTAGGGTTTGGACGTCATGCTGAGATTCTTGCCCCTAATTCATTGCGGCAGAAGTTTCTCTTAGAATTAGACGCTGTTCAAGAGTTGTACCGACAAGACGTCAGCGATCCCATCGAGTATTACGCGCAATATGAACGCAGGTTGACAGAAGATCGCCGTCAGAACCGTGTCTTAAAGCGTCTTGTCGAGTTGCCGATTGATTCTGAAACAAAAGAAAAAAAGTCGTCAAAACGAGAAAACGCCGATAAAAAACCGAGTTCACAATCTTGACGTCGTCAGGGTTCGTTGTAGAATGACCCCCGAATTCAGCGGGGCTGTAGCTCAATTGGGAGAGCGTCGGCTTTGCAAGCCGAAGGTCGCCGGTTCGATCCCGGTCAGCTCCATTTCCCTCGCGTTCCGTCTTTTCATGAATAAAACGTCGATTCTCTTCTCGTTCTATTCAGTTTGTGTTTTCTTGTTCTTACAGGCGCGGCATTTTCGCATGGTTCGTTCAGATTGTTCTTGAGGATGTTGATTTGAGCGCAGGAAAAGGGATCGTTTTCGATATATTTACCGCTTGTGGGCAATTGCCGACCGATTTTTCCGCTTCTTCGTTCACGTTAAGCCATACACAAAAACAGGGGAGAGCCGCGGTTCGCGTTCCAGTCTGTTCTTCGCGAAGTTTGTAAATCAGGTCGGTCGCGATCTCGTCGTATTGCGATTTAAGCCTGTCGCATCCTTTCATCGCCTCGACGAGCTTTGCGTTCCATTTGTCGACCTCCTTATACGCCATACCCTTGCGCCGTTCCCTCATTCGATCCCGAAACCGTCATATTTTCGAACGCGTTCTCGTGCCTTGTCACGTTTCACCTCCAGCGCCGCGACCTATTTATTCTCAGCAGTCAAGCGGTCGACGTCATGTTGCATGTTATGAACTACGCCAAACTCGTCGAAGTAGAATCCGAGTGTCTGTTCAACCTTAGTTAAATCGGCGACAAGTTCGCCGTTCGCAGTATGTAGTTTTCCTTCTTCGTCGACGTATTGTCCAAGTTTAGTCTGAACCTGCGAAAAACCCTCTACCACCTTGCCTTCGCGTTGACATATCGCTTCATTTCGTCAATCGACATGCCGTGAGCGCTATGAACTTTCGAAAGAGTTTTAATAAACTCGCCCGTCTCCGCGTCAATTTTACTTTCGAGAGCGTCGGTCGATACCGTTACTGAAACGCCGTTCGATAAAGAATTGCTCATTCTTCTTCCTTCCATTCGCCTTTTCTAATCTTTTCTATCTTTTTTCAAGCCGCTTTTGTTCTTCTCTAAGCTCCATTAATTTCTTGTCATATGATTCGTCGTTCCAACAGCGACAATCCAACGCTCAAACGCTTTCTCGAGTTCTGGCGCCGCTTCGTCTTGAGCCGCTTGAAGTTGTTCGATCAATATTTCAAGCGAAACGACAAAATCGTCTATATAGCCATAGCCCTGTATGCTGTGACCTCTCTCTCATTTCCCGTCCTTTGTATGTTACATACTCCAATTTTCCGATCTATCTGCAACCTCGACGATTTGTTCCTTCTTGAAAGCTATGACAACGAATGCATTTTCCCGTTAATGACGACGTTTTAGGACTATTGTCAATCCTATATGAGATTGAAAAAAATACGGGGCGACGTATATCGCCGCCCCGCACGATTCGACAATATGCGAATCACACGTCTGTCATCCAAGTTTTACAGTTTTCCCCGTCTTTGCAGATTCATAGACGGCGCGGATAACCTCGACGCTTCGGCGACCTTCATACCCGTCGACAAGCGGCCTACGCCCTTCCTCTATCGCCTCTAGAACGTCTTGGAATAACTTCGCGTGAGCCATATGACCGATCGCCGCAGGATCCGCCGCGCCGCCGCCAGTAGCCGTCTGACGACTGGTCATAGCCTCCCGAATCTCGGCGTCTTCCGGCGCTGTTTCGGCAAAATCCCACTTCACGATATCTTCCTCTTCAATAACGGCAGAACCCTTATCGCCGGACGTTTCGATGCGCTTCAAATACCCCGGAAACGCGGCTGTCGTGGCTTCGAGTGTTCCAAACGCGCCGTTCTTAAAGCGTAACGCCGCAATCGCGACGTCTTCAACCTCAATATTCTCATGCGCAACTAGTCCCGTCAACGCTGTGACTTCTTCGACGTCGCCCATAAGCCACAGCAACAAATCGACGCTATGAATAGCCTGGTTCATTAACGCGCCGCCGCCGTCGAGTTTCCACGTGCCACGCCATGCGCCGCTATCGTAATACTGCTGGGTGCGGAACCACTTGACAATCGCGTCCCCAAGAGTCAACTTACCAAATCGTCCCGCGTCAATCGCTGCCTTGAGACGACGGCTCGAGTCGTGGAATCGACTCGGGAAAATTGTCGCAAGCGTTACGCCCGCCTCTTCACACGCTCTGATAATCTCGTCGCAACGTTCAGTCGTAACCTCTAGCGGTTTCTCA
>Ga0256407_10003015_pt1 | contig 30787 bp, 28 predicted proteins | sample RumenRJG_04DNA_FD_193489 | JGI IMG/M metagenome (GOLD analysis project Ga0256407, IMG submission 193489) | Bovine rumen microbial communities from Lethbridge, Alberta, Canada - RJG_04 | ecosystem: Host-associated > Mammals > Digestive system > Stomach > Rumen | place: Canada: Alberta...
TAGTGCAGCAGTTTGACGAGTTTCTGGACACTTATGGCATTCAGGAGGGAGATCTCATGTACCTGAAGCCGGAGGACCGGATCAATCTATGGACGTGAATATGATTCCTGACACAGCTGCGTTATTTGCCTCGACTATATCCTTCTGACTAAAACACATTTCTTCCAGCATTATTTTCCTGAAACAGAAGGCTGTGCCGGCTGGCAGGATTTCGGTTATAACCGAAAACAGCAGCTCCGGCAGTGTGCTCTGATCGTGATCGGGAGTGCAGTAACAGCGTGGATCTTTACAATGATGTGAAACGTCACATCATCGCAGAAGATTATAGGAGCGCTTGTACCGGCCGCGGTCATTGCGGTCATGCTGCTGCTCCCCAAGAACGTTGACTTTTCTTCGAGTCGGTTTCTCCCAGATAACCCCGTATTGACAGAAAATGCAGAAGTGACTGTCGATAATACCGGGATCGCTGACATTTCGGTTTCGGGTACCGGGGAAGACAGTACGGTTCTGATTCAGGCGCACGCTTACGGCGACACCTCATTCACCATAATAGACGGTGACAAGGAGTACCAGTACAATCTCCGTATTTATGAGGATGATTTAGGCACCAGCCAGATCGATATTACAGCCAAATAGATTGACACAAAATAAGGAAGGCTATTGATAGACAACTATGGAGAAGAAGGTACTGTACATCAACGCCTGCGCGCGGAGCGAGTCCCGCACCGACCGGATTGCACGGGCACTGCTGGAGCGTCTCGGCGGGCTGCAGGAGGAAGTGAAGCTCGCAGAAATGGATCTGCAGCCCCTCAGCGAGGAGCGGCTCAACCGCCGCACCTGGCTGATCGAGGAAGCGGATTACACAGACGCCATGTTCGATCTGGCGAGGCAGTTCCAGCAGGCAGACGAGATTGTCATCGCCGCGCCGTATTGGGATCTCTCTTTTCCGGCGATCCTGAAGCTGTATCTGGAAAATATCTATGTGACGGGACTTGTTTCGGAATATACCGAAACAGGCCGGCCGCACGGCCTGTGCCTGGCGGGAAAGCTCTGGTATGTGACCACGGCCGGCGGGCCCTATCTGCCAGATTTCAGCTACCAGTATCTGCACACCCTTGCCGCCGAATACTTCGGCATCCCGGAGACCGAGCTTATCTGCGCTGAAATGCTGGATGTGGAGGGCTTTGACGCCGACAATCTGGTTGCGCAGCAGCTCGGGCAGATCCAAAAGCGGAAGTTGCTCTGAAAACCGTTATTTCGGCAGCTGCAGAGCACTGAAAACAGGCACACCAACACAGGAGACCATTATGAAAAAACTGAGAAGGCTCTTTACGGGCGGCATCCGGCTGAAGATCTTCAGAATGCTGCTGATCACGATCGTTCTGATTATCGCGGCTTATACTGCGGTGTTTTTCTACCAGTCGAACAAGGTGGAGCAGCTGGTCAACGAGACCTATGAAACGCAGAAGCAGATTTACGTCGAAAACGGCATGGAGGATCAGTATGAGTCCATCCGGAGCCGCGCGCTCGATACCTTTCACAACGAAATGTTCCACGCCAGAAACATCCTCATTCTGGTGGTCGTATTGATCGTTGCAGCCGGGATGGTGTCTGCGTTTTCCATCGCTGGCCGCATCACAGATCCTTTGAATACCATCACACGGCGGGTGGCATCTCTGGGCGTCCGGAACCGGCAGTTTCGTATGGAGGACGTCTACCGGACCGGGGATGAGATCGAGGTGCTGGCGGAGTCTTTTGCCAAGCAGTCCGCCAGAATAACGCTGTATATTGACCAGGTCAAGAAAGTCACTGCCGAGAAGGAACGCATCGGTGCGGAGTTGGACATGGCAAGCAGGATTCAGGGCAGCCAGCTTCCGAGACTGTTTCCGCCGTTCCCGGATCGAAAGGAGTTCAGCCTCTACGCCAGCATGACCCCAGCCAAGGAGGTGGGCGGCGACTTCTACGATTTCTTCATGCTTGACGACGATCACATGGGCTTTGTTATGGCAGACGTCTCCGGCAAGGGTGTGCCCGCCGCGCTGCTCATGATGGTTTCGCGCGTGCTGATCAAATCCACCATGCAAAACGGAAAGGGTCCGGCGGAGACCCTCAAAAGCGTGAACAACCAGCTCTGCGAGGGCAACGACGCGGGCTTCTTCGTGACCGTGTGGTTGGCAGTGCTGGAGATCTCCACCGGGAAGGGCGTTGCCGCCAACGCGGGGCATGAGCACCCCGCGCTGCGCAGAGCCGACGGCAGCTATGACCTGATCGTCTATAAGCACTCCATGCCGGTGGGCGTCATGCGGGATCTCCCGTTCCGGGAACACGAATTCCAATTAAACCCCGGCGACAGCTTCTTTGTTTATACGGACGGCGTCGTGGAGGCAACGGACGCAGACAAAGAACTCTACGGCTCCGACCGGATGCTTCAGGCGCTGAACCGAAACCCGGATGCGCAGCCGGAACAGATGCTCGCGAACATCTCACAGGACATCGACCGATTCGTAGACGGTGCGGAGCAGTTTGACGACATTACCATGCTCTGCTTCCGCTATTTTGGGCCGTCCGAAGAATCGTAATGGTTATATACAGGAGAATGAATCCATGAAAAGATACAGGATCAGGAGCGCTCTGAGAGTCATCGGAGATATCTTTATCCCGCTGCTTCCCGGCATCATCTGCGCCGGACTCTGCGGGGGCTTCGCGACGCTCATTCAGCAGGCGATCCCGAACTATGCGGAAAGCAGCACCTGGGCGTTTATCTACCAGATTCTGAGGCTGATCAACACCGCCATGATGACCTTCCTCACTGCGTGGGCAGGCTATCGCGCGGCGGAACGGTTCGGAGGCACGCCCATCCTGGGCGGCATGCTGGGCATGATCACCTCTCTGGACGGCATCAATGAGATCGCCTCCATTATGGGGCTGTATAACAGCGCCGTTCCGCTGGATTCGGTGCTCTGCAGCGGCAAGGGCGGCGTGCTGGCAGTCATTGCCGGCGCACTTCTGATTGCCTATGTGGAGAAATCGATCCGCACTGTCATGCCGAAATCCATCGACATTGTCTTCACGCCGCTGCTCACCATGATTCTCTGCGTGGTGCCGTACATCGTCTTCATCATGCCGCTTTTCGGCTATGCCTCCAGCGGTATCGTCTGGCTGTTCAGCCGGGCCTGCCTGTCCGAAAATATATTCATCCGGGCGATTTCCGGCTATCTCGCTGCGGCGTTCTTCCTGCCGCTGGTGGCTGCAGGCATGCACCACGGCTTGGTTGCGCTCTACAGCGTCCAGCTGTCGGAGCTGGGCTTTGTCACGCTCTATCCGGCCCTCGCCATGGCCGGCGCCGGGCAGGTTGGCGCAGCGCTCGCCCTTTGGAAGAAGGCTAAAAAGGTCGGAAACCAGAATCTCTGCTCCGTGATCTCCGGCGCTCTGCCGGCAGGCCTTCTGGGCGTGGGTGAGCCGCTGATCTACGGCGTCACGCTGCCCCTCGGCAAGCCCTTCCTCACGGCAGGTCTTGGCGCGGGCTTCGGCGGGGCTTTCATCATGGTCACGCAGGTGGCCTCCACCACTTGGGGGCCCTCAGGCCTTCTGGGCGCCTTCGTGATGACTGCCGGTCCCGGAGGTTCACTGCGGAGCGTGCTCCTTTACCTGACGGCTCAGTTCATCAGTTACGCTGCCGGCTATCTCATCACGAACGCGCTGTACCGCCAAGAGGAGCTGAGCTTCGAGACCACCCTCACGGCAGAGCAGGCCGCTGCCTGGCGCTCCGCCTCCTTCCAGCGTCTCAGCAGGAAAAAGCCCCGTCACATCAAGGCCGGCGAGCCCCTGACGGTCACGGGCAGCACCGACGCTGTGAATCTGCCGCTCTATGCGCCGGTGAGCGGTGAAACCGTGCCCATGAAGCAAATCCCGGACATCATGTTTTCCTCCGGCGTCATCGGAAACTGTATCGGCATCCTGCCGGAGAGCGGCACCATTCTTGCGCCATGTGACGGAGTTGTGCTCGAAATTGCCGATACCAGCCATGCGCTGACCTTCCGATCCGGCGACGGCATGGAGATTCTCCTTCTGGTGGGCATCGACACCTTTACGCTGAACGGCGACGGACTCCGACCATTGGTCGTGGAAGGTGAGACCGTTTCCAAATGCCAGCCGGTGATGGAAGCCGATCTGGAGCGGATCCGCCAAGCCGGTCTCTCACCGATGGTGATTACAGTCCTGAGCAGCTGAGGCATACAATAATCCTTAAAATCGCAGAAGAAGAAGGAAGAGGAGGAAATGTCGAATGTGCGAAAAGCAAAGGTATGGATGCCTCGTCTTTGCATTTTTGCAGCTTTCTGAATGAAATGCCGGTTCGCTGCCTGTAAAATCAAATCCGTTATCTACACTCGTACCAGTTCTTTTATGAGTAATTGTTTGTTGTTGCCGGCTTCAATGTTTGCTTGAAAGATTTCAAATGGCAGCAATGATTTTACATATTTCATCTGGTTCGCAAAAATGTCTGCTTCATGATTATATTCCAGATCATCATAGATCATGCACCATACAGGTGTCTCACGGGATCCGGAAACAGCGGCGACGATTTCGATCGTATGCTGGCCGTTGAAAACATAGTTTATACCATTCTTGGAAGGAGAAACATGTAAATGAGAAGTAGTATTATCATAATTGCAATAACCTTGTGCATGGCAATGCCTATAGCTTCCTGTGGGAAAAAGGAAGAAACAGAGCATATGTCTGAGTCGGTGGAGGCTTTGGATGATGTCGAACAAAACACTGTTGTTCCTTCGATTGAAGACCAGAAAGTGAATCCCGTCGTGCCAGATGCAACCTCAGATAATACGACTGAAAACATCTCAAGTGAGTCAGAGGCAGATACGACTTTAGATAATGGAGCGGATAGCATTTCTGAAGATCAAGCATATGCGGCAGTTATTAACTATTGTAAGGCAACTATCCCAGACTTTTCTGATGAGATTAACAATGAGGGATTCAGTGAGTATTGGGATGTGTCAACAAACGAAGATGGTGAAATAGTTGTTTTGTATCGGTCATATACTGCGGCACAGACACGATATTATATTGACTCTGTCACAGGGGATACATATGTTACTGAGCTGGTGCCCGGAATTATTGATGACGAACAGAGAACCGGAGAGACCTTCAATGTGAGGGATTACCTAATGAATCCCTGACAGCAGAACACTCCGACTCCACCGGAGAACAGTGCATCTGCTCCGGCGGAACATGAGACAGCGGACGGATTTATGAGCTCGTTTCTTTTATCCGCTGAGAGGGATAAGATCGATACGACAAATGAGTATGGCACCTTCTATAGAGTTATTTATGAGGCTTCACTGGAAGGAGACGAGCTTATCGCATGTGGATCCATGGATTACAGAAATTCCATGGATCAGGATTCAATTTATATCTCTTCCGACCTGAAGCATATTTTTAAAGTTGACGATAACACAGTATATCAGAAGGGTGGCGAAGAAAGCACAGATACGGTTTCAAAGGAAAAATTTGCTGAAGAACTATAACGTCAAGCAGATGGCAGAAGTGCTGCTGTTCCTACAGGATGAAAAGATTGGCAGTTATGAGGAACTTGCAAGCCGTGCCGATGCTGCCTCCGGCAAGTTTCATGCTCTTTCCGAGGAGATCAGATCCTGTGAGAAGAGAATGGAGGAGATCAGCACTCTCAGAAAGCACATCATCAACTATGTGAAGACTACAGACAGATTTACAGACAATAGAATATCACGCTGAAAAAGGACGTTTCCCCGCTGCATTCTGCAGCCGTCAAACGTCCTTTTTTACTGCTTCTCGTGGGAGGCGTTCCATTGGCCAATATTAGAAAGGCACCGCAACAGCCTCTTTATAGAGCGCTTTCAGCTGGCGGATAAAGGCGGCAAGGCTTTCCCGCTGGTCATTTTTGTGGGTACAGAGGACACAGGAGAAGGTTTCCGCACAGTCGAAGGGGATCCAGGCAAACTGCCCGCTGTGGTCGTTTAAGAACCCGGGCGCCAGGCAGACGCCTTTTCCTGCGGCCACGTTGGTCAGAGTCGTGTCATGATCCGCACTGTTGAAGTAGTCGATCTTTCCGGTGGCAATTAACCGATGTTGGACTGCCCGCAGCGCATCGGGAGAGCCGCCGCCCACCATGAGGGTTCTGCCATAGAGGTCTTCCTCACGGATCCGGTTTTTCTCTGCCAGCGGGTCGTCGGTCTGCGCGATCAGGTAAATATGACTCGTATAGAGGTCATGTACATGGATGCCGGGGATCTGCCGGGTCTGTTCCTTCAGGGCAAACAGAATATCCGCCTCCTCCCGGAGAAATGACTCCACGCCGTTTTCATACTGGAAGAGGGGGACGATCTGAACATCCGGATGGGATACGGCAAACAGCCGCATGGCTTCCGGCAGAAAGTGGATTGCCTGGCGGACAATGAGGCTGACAGAGATACTGTCCTTATATCGGGCGCTGAAGTTCTGCCCCTGCTCGATGGCACGCTTCAAGTCTTCGCGCATGCCGGAGAGAAATCCGACGAACTGGGTTCCCGCAGGCGTCAGGGCGGCCCCTTTGCCGCTGCGCTCGAAGATAGCAAAGCCCACCTCCTCTTCCAGAAGGCGGATCTGATAGGAGAAGGACGGCTGGCTGACGAACAGGTTCTCCGCAGCGCGGCTGAAGTTCAGCGTATGGGCAAGTTCGATGCAGTAGTCGATCTGTTTGGTATTCATGGCAAACCTCGCTATTTAAAAATCAAATCAAGTATAATCCTATTCGATTGGAAAATACAATAAAAATGTGCAAGAATAAGGGCATCGGAAAGACAAACCACCGAGTTACATAGGATATACTAAATTCAAGGAGGATACAGACATGGCAAAGACACTGATCGCATTCTTTTCAAGAGCAGATGAGAACTATTTCGGCGGCGCAATGCGCTATGTAAAGGTCGGCAACACGGAGATTGCAATGGGCCTCATGAAGGAACTGATCGAGGCGGACAGCTTCAAGATCGAGATGAAGAATCCCTACTCCCCGGTGTACATGACCTGCATCGACCAGGCAAAGAAAGATTTGAGAGCAGGCGCCCGCCCGGAGCTTGTCAGCATGCCGGAGAGCATCGATGAATATGACACCATTGTGCTGGCATATCCCAACTACTGGGGCACGATGCCGATGGCAGTATTTACCTTCCTGGAAGCGTTTGACTTTACCGGAAAGACGATCCTGCCGCTCTGCACAAACGAAGGCAGCGGCATGGGATCCAGCGAGCGTGACATCAAAAAGTACGCGCCGGGTGCCGAGCTTAAGAAAGGCCTTTCCATTACCGGCAGCCAGGCTGCGAATGCAAAGGGAAGTATTCAGCGCTGGCTTTCCGCGGCTGGACTGATCTAAAGAAGGACCGCTATGAAGAAAGGATTTGCACTCCTGCTGGCAGCGGCATTGATGCTTTCGGGATGCGGGAGCTCCTCTGCTTCCACAGGTGCCCAGGCGCCGGCGGAGACCGTACAGGAAACCGTTAAGGAAGAACAGACAGAGGCCGTCAGCACAGAGGCTGTGTCTGCAGAATCGGCGGAAGATGGAACGGAGAATTCCTCCGACTCCCTGGTGCTCTATTTCTCCCGGACCGGGGAACAGTATGTTGTCGGCGTAATCGACAAAGGCAATACGGCGATCGTCGCGGAGATGATCGCAGAGCAGACAGGCGCAGACCTCTTCGAAGTGCTGCCTGCAGACGACCATTACCCGATGACCTATGATGCACTGACGGATGTGGCGAAGCAGGAACAGAACGATAACGCCAGACCCGCTTACAGCGGCGAACTGCCGAACCTCGACGGATACAGCAGAATCTTTATCGGAGCGCCGGTCTGGTGGGGCGATTGGCCGATGATCATGTATACGGTATTTGAGAACAATGATTTTTCGGGAAAAACCCTGATTCCCTTCTCGACCCACGAAGGAAGCGGTCTGTCCGGCTTTGACAACAAGCTTCAGAGTGCCTGCCCGGATGCAGAAGTACTGAAAGGACTTGCGGTTCGCGGAAATGATGCGCAGAACGATCAGGAGAACGTAAGGAAATCTGTCGGCAGCTGGCTTGCAGAGCTTGGGTTTTAAGCTGGCACGACAGTTTTATCGGCGACCCGGAAGTAAAGCTTATCGGCTGCGAGGCCGCGGGCCGGGGCGTGGATACGGCGGAGACGGCGGCCACCATCGCCACCGGGAAGCTGGGCATCTTCCACGGCATGAAGTCCTACTTCTGCCAGGATGAATACGGGCAGATTGCACCGGTCTACTCCATCTCCGCGGGACTGGATTACCCGGGCATCGGACCGGAGCACGCCCATCTCTATGACAGCGGAAGAACCGGTGATCCAGGGGGCAAACCTCCGGGCACTGTCCGGCGGCGTGACCACCGATAAAATCTTTGACTTTGTAAGAGATCTGCGGAAGGATTTCTCTATATCGTCTCCAGCCTGGGCGTCACCGGCGTCCGCTCGGAGATTAAGACGGACCTTTCTTCGATTCTTAAGGTGGTGCGGGAACACACGGATGTGCCCTGCGCCATCGGCTTCGGCATCTCCACGCCGGAACAGGCCATCCGGTTCTGATGCGGGTTTGTTATTCTGCATGATATCGGGGATGGAAATTAACATATTGTAAAAAAGACGACCGGGAAGCGTAAGACCTTCCCGGTTTCCTTTGTGTTAGAATAAGACTGGCGGCATGGGTAAAGTCTGCCCATTTGCCGGGAAGGAAGTAATTTATGGAGAAATCTATGAGAATGGCGGCGGGCGTGCTTGCAGCCTGCCTTCTGATGACGGCCTGCGGCGGTGCAAAGACAGAAACACAGCCGGCAGGAGAGAGTGCGGAAGCCGTGCAGGAAACTGCGCAGGATGCGGCAAAAGAGGCCGAAGAACCGGCAGAAGAAGCGGTAAAGACGGCGGAAGAGGCAGCTGCACCCGCAGACACGGGAGAACCCGTATGGGACGGGGTTAACCGGACCCTTTCCCTTGGCCGGGAGAGCAAATATATCGATTCGGACGACACTGCCTTTATCTGCTACGGAAACTATGACTGCATCACGGCAGACGAGAACCACCCGAAGCTTAAGTCCGCGCTGGAGAAGTATAACGATGACCTGAACCTTCAGGCGCAGATTTATCTGGATAATTATAAGCGGACCCTGGCGGAAGCCAGCCAGTCCGGGGATTTTGATGCGGACGGATTCTATCATACCGCAAACAACGCCCAGCTTATGCGCGCCGACGAGCATATCCTGAGCATTATCCGCTGGGATGTCACCTACGGGCTGGGCAATGGGGATACGACCCTTCTGGGTGTGAATTTCGATTCCCAGACCGGAGAGGCGCTTGAGCTCTCGGACCTGGTCACGGATAAGGACCGGCTCTGCGATGTCGTGGTGGAGAAGGTGAAGGAGATGATTCCACGGGAGGACTTCCCGAAGACGCCGGAGCAGACGGTGCGGGAGCTGTTTTCGCAGGAGGACCTCACCAGCACGAAGGAATTCTCCTGGTCTGCCGGCTATGAGGGCATGAGCTTCCTGTTCAATACCACGGTGAACTTCGCCTACTTCAGCCGGCCCGGCGGGGCGGTGGAAGTATTTATTCCCTACCGGGAGTATCCGGACCTCTTCACCGATGATGTGAAGGATGTGCCGGAGAAGTACGCCTGCGATTTCATCCTGGCAGACGGTACGGCCGGTGATGCCTGGATTGATGCGGACGGCAGCGGGACCCTGACCGAAACCGTGGGAATTCTTAATGACGATGAGTACGGCGCATATACCGGACTTTCGATTCTCCGTGGAGGAGAGACCTACGAATTCCCCTTTGAATGCAGCAGTTTTTATGTCTTTGGGACCCGTGCCCACCTGGGTGAGGGGAAGGATTATCTCTGCCTGGAGCAGATGGAGAATGATTACGGCTGGAACCTGGTCTACCGTCTGAACGGCACCCCGGAATATGTGGGTGAATTTGACGGGGATGTGGAATTCACGAAGTACCTGGTTAATATCGAAGACTATGAGGACTTTGAGGATATCGCGGAAAAAGACAGGAAGCCCTTTATGTTCACGGATCCGCTGAATCTTACCCTGCGGCACGCAGGACACCTCCTTGGCTCCAACAGCATCATGCGTTCTTATGAGCTGACTGAGGCAGGCATACTGGAACCGATTGACGGCATGTATGAATACACCTCCGTCCGGGTTCTTACGGCAAAGAAGAAGATGACGGCGGATGAGGTCAATGAAACCGGCGACGTCATCGGAACAGCGGATATCGCAAAGGGTACAGAACTTACCCTTGTCCGGACGGACAATGATTCTGTGGTGGATGCGAGAACCCCGGAAGGAAAGCTGGTCCGGTTTATCGTGACGACCGATGAGGAGTATCAGCAGCATGTGGGTGAGGAACTGACAGATGATCTCTTCGACGGCATCATCTACGCGAGCTGACAGAAAGAGCGGTGAACATGGATAAAAAACGAATACTGGCGCTTCTTGCAGCCTGCCTGATGTGTGCTTCTTCCACGGCGGCCTACGCCGGCCCGGCGGATGAGGCGGGAACGGGTACAGGTACCGGCGCGGCCTATTCGGCGGGGGCAGGGCAGGGCGCTGCAGCGCAGATGCCGCCTGAGGGCGGCTGGAAGCTGCCGAATCCCCAGTCGGAGGAGGAGATTGCGAAGGATATCGCACAGGTTATGCCGACAGCGGCGGATTTTGCCGACCTGGGAGAGCGCCTCGCGGCGACGAAAACGGCAAAAAAGACAGAGCAGATCATCCTGGTGGTTGACCATCAGCTGACTATGTGGAATAAGGCGGCGGACGGAAGCTTTACGCCGATTTACTGGACCTACGCGGGATACGGCAGGAAGGGGCTTCTGGCTGACCGGACCCTGGGAGATGAGACAACGCCCATCGGTTCTTTTCCGCTGATGTTCGGCTTCGGCCTCGGGGATAACCCGGGGACGGCCATGAAGTACAGAAAGATCGGGCCGAAATCCTGGTGGTCCGGCGAGTGGGACAAGACCTATAACACCTGGGTGGAGTCCGACAAAGAAATCATCGGAGAGCACCTGATAGGGTATGACCCGCAGTATAAATACGCGATGGCCATCGGCTTCAATATCGATCCGGTGGTTTATGAAAAGGGATGTGCGATTTTCCTGCACGTCAAGAATCCGGAGCAGTGGGGAACCGCCGGCTGCCTCAGCACCACGGAGGACGCGATGCTGAAGATCCTGCAGGCCGGCGTAAACGGCGCGTATATCATCATCGTACCGTCAAAGGAAGAGATAGGAAACTATTGATACCGAAGGGGAGGAGTTACAGACCATGAGTAAAGATCGTAAAAAATCAGGAATGCTGGAGCGCAACCGCAGAATGGCTGATCTCCGGAAGAGACAGCGGAGGCGCAGCGGCCATTCGACCTCCATTTCTCCCGCGGCGACGGGCATCGCGGCTGTCCTGGTAGCAGGCGGACTGGGCCTTGGCGCAGCACAGCTGGCGGCCCATGTGGACGGTGCGGCGAACCGCCAGGCGACAGAAGCGGAGGCCGAGGCAGAGCAGACTGCGGAATCCGCGGAGGAGACTGCAGCAAAGATGGCTGCCGCAGCGGCGGAGACAAAAAAGGCGGAAGAGACCACGGAAGAGAATCCGGCGGACAAGGCGCTGGAGAGCGCCGCGGCCGCTTCGGAAAAGAGCGATAAATCCGGCACAAAGAGCAATGCGGGCAGTAGCACCGGCAGCTCCGGTTCCCAGGGAGGAAGCTCCTCCGACGCAGGCAGCACCGGCAGCGGCAGCAGCACGGGCGCGGGAAGCAGCACCGGCAGCGGCAGCAGTACGGGTGCAGGAAGCAGCACAGGCAGCGGCAGCAGTACGGGCGCGGGAAGCGGCACCGGCACAGCGGCAGGCGCAGCCGGCAGTGCAGCGGGAAGCCAGGGCGGCGCCCAGGGCGTAACCGGCCTGAGCTCTTCGGATGTGGCAGCCCAGGTGGAAGCAGCTCGGGCAGCGGCAGCGGGACAGGCCCAGACAGCAGAGCAGCAGGCGCAGGCACAGGCAGCAGCCCAGGCGCAGGCGGCAGCCGCGGCCCAGGCCCAGACGGCGCAGAATACCCAGGCAGAGCTGAGAGCCCAGTACAAGGGTGGTTCCGTGGTATCCCAGGATACCGTGAACTCTGTCGGAAAGCAGGCCTTCTTCAGCGCCCAGCCCATCGATGATGAGGTATTTGCCAGAATTCAGGGCAAGTCCTACGCCAATGGCTGCACCGTGTCTCTGGACAGACTCCGCTACGTGCGCATTCTGTATCACGGATTTGACGGTCAGACCCATGTGGGCGAGGTGATCTGCAACAGCACCCTGGCCCAGGACCTGCTGGAGATTTTCGGCGGTCTCTACGATGCGGGATACCCCATCGAGAGCGTGCGCCTCATCGACGAGTTCGGTGCAAATGATGAAACCTCCAGTGTGGCGAACAACTCCTCCAGCTTTAACTTCCGCTTTATCGACGGTACAACGGATCTGTCCCTCCACGGCACGGGCCTTGCCATCGATATCAATCCGCTCTATAACCCGACGGTCTTCACCGACGGCAGCGGCTGCTATCCGGCAGCGGGTGCGGCCTATGCGGATCGGACGAAATCATTTGCCCACAAGATCGATCAGAACGACCTCTGCTACCAGCTCTTCGTCCAGCACGGATGGACCTGGGGCGGCTCCTGGAAGGAGGACCCGGCCTACATGCACTTCTCCAAGACATGGCCGCCGGAGACCTGATGAAACAGGGGATTATACTGCAGATTAAGCGCTTAATACAAGTATGACAGACATCACTTCAGATGGCCTCTACCATGGGTAGAGGCCATCTGTTTGCCTTGACTAACAGAGCGGATCTCCCCGATAATCTAAGTGCGACGAAATATTAATTATCATCAAGGAGGTTTACGATATGAAGAAATGGGTTTGCCCGGTTTGCGGTTATGTTCACGAAGGTCCGGAGCCGCCGGAGAAGTGTCCGGTTTGCAAGGTTCCCGGTGAGAAGTTTACCGAGATGCAGGAAGAGCTGACCTGGGCTTCTGAGCATGTCGTCGGCGTAGGCAAGGTCTTCGGAGAGGATGTTCCGCAGGAAGTGCAGGACGAGATCATCGCAGGCCTTCGTTCCAACTTCGAGGGTGAGTGCTCTGAGGTCGGCATGTATCTTGCTATGGCCAGAGTTGCTTACCGCGAAGGATATCCGGAGGTCGGCATGTACTGGGAGAAGGCTGGTCTGGAAGAGGCTGAGCATGCTGCAAAGTTTGCTGAGCTCCTGGGCGAGGTTCTCACCGACAGCACCAAGAAGAACCTGCAGATGCGTGTGGATGCCGAGAACGGCGCAACCGCAGGCAAGACCGATCTGGCAAAGCTCTGCAAGAAGTACAACCTGGATGCTCTGCATGACACCATCCATGAGATGGCTCGCGACGAGGCCAGACACGGAAAGGCATTCAAGGGCCTTCTGGACAGATACTTCAAGTAAAAAATTATGAAAGACGAAAAGGATTTTTCCACGCGTTTAATGGCCTTTACGTTCTTCTATGCGATCGCCATATACTTGTTTATGATAGGTTATTTCTTCTGGAACAAGCATATCGATTACAAGTCTGAAAAGTAAATAAGGCAGTCATTTCCAAGAGGGAGAGAAGAGATTCTTTCCCTCTTTTCTTGTGCATTTTCCCATTCGGTGTTATGCTGATTTTATATGAAAACAGCACGAAACATGCAATTACGGGAGACGGGATTATGAAAAAAGCAAAAGCACTGACAGCGATGATTCTTGCGGGAATACTTGCCATCGGAAGCGTGACGGCATCCTTCGCCGGCCCGGCCGGTGAGACCGGCGCGAGAGGTGAATGGCATCAGGATGCAAACGGCTGGTGGTTTCAGTATCCGAACACCATCTATCCGGCAAACATGTGGGAATTTATTAACGGGTCCTGGTATCACTTCGGCCCGGCGGGCTACATGGATACCGGCTGGTATACGGAGAACGGGGTGCGGTATTTCCTGGATCGGATAAACGGCGATATGTATAGAAACCGGCAGGAAGTGATTGACGGCCTGACCTGGAATTTCGACGACAGCGGCGCTGCGACCAGGGATACGAACTTCAAGAAACCGGTGGAGATTCCGCCGGAGGATCAGAAGAGCGATCTGGAGAAGACGGTGGATATGATGTGCGATGATATCCTGGCGGGAATCATCAATGACGGCATGACCGAGCGGCAGAAACTGTCCAATATCTATTACTGGATCAGAGGACACTTCTCCTACAGCGGCCACTCAGCCACGAGAGACTGGGTGCAGGAGGCCTATCAGGGCCTGCGCCGTCACCACGGCGACTGCTACACCTACTTTGCGGTATCCCAGGCGCTTCTGACCAGAGCCGGATTCCCCAGCATCGAGGTCATCCGCTCCACCGACTATGATCACTGGTGGAACCTGACCCAGTGCGACGGACAGTGGTATCACTTTGATACGACGCCCAGATCCTGGGGCGGCAGCTTCTGCCTGCTGACCGACTCCCAGATGCTGGCTTACTCGAGGGCCCACGGCGGCTGCTTCGAATTTGACCGTAGCCTGTATCCGCCGACACCGTAATATGAGATGTGAAAAGACAGACAGGAGAAACAACATGGAAGAACTGATTGAGATCTTAATGGACATTGATCCGGACGTAGACTACGAAACCTGTGACACCCTGGTGGAGGACGGTATCCTCACGTCCTTCGAGATGGTCATGCTGGTGACTGAGATCAACCAGCGGATGGGCGTGAGCATCCCTCCTGAGGACATTATTCCGGAGAACTTTGCCTCGGCGCAGAAGATTTATGAACTGATCGAAAAAACACGGGGAGAGTAATCCGAGATGCTGCTTGTTTCCTATCAGTTTCTGCTGTTTCTGGCAGTGCTGGTTGTACTTTATTATGTTCTGCCGAAGCAGTTCCAGTGGGGACTGCTTCTTCTTGCGGGACTTCTGTTCTATGCCTGTGCGGGCGCCGGCGGCCTGGTCTGTCTTTTCGTGACGGTCACATCCACCTGGGGGCTCGCACTTTCTATGGAAAAAAGGCAGAAGGGGGACCCCGGCAGAAAGAGGCTGCTGATTCTGGGACTCATTCTGAACGTGGGAATCCTGGCGGCCCTCAAGTATACCAATTTCCTTCTGGAAAATGTGAACGCCATCCTGATTCCCCGCGGCTATGAGTACCCCTACGTGAACTGGCTTCTGCCGCTGGGAATTTCCTACTATACCTTCCAGTCGGTGGGTTATCTCATCGATGTGTACCGGGGAAAGTTCGGGGCGGAGAAGAATTTCGGGCACTATGCCCTCTTTGTCACCTTCTTTCCGCAGATGGTGCAGGGACCCATCAGCCGCTATGATGAGCTGAAGGATCAGCTGTTCTGCGGGTATTCCTATGACGGGGCAAGAATCCGGAGCGGACTTCTCCGGATGCTCTGGGGATACTTCAAGAAGCTGGTGGTGGCGGACCGCATTGCTCCGCTGGCCATCACCATTGCGGGGGCGCCGGAGGGATTCGGCGGACTCTGGGTCTGGGTCGGCATGTTCGCCTACACCATCTGGATGTATTCGGATTTTACCGGCGGCATCGATATCGTGCTGGGCGCAGCCGAGCTCTTCGGCATTCATCTGCCGGAGAACTTCGACCATCCCTTCTTTTCAAAGAATCTGGCGGAATTCTGGCGCAGATGGCACATGTCTCTCATGCGGTGGCTGAGGGAATACATCTTCTTCCCCGTTTCCATGAGCAGACTGGCGGGAAATCTGTCAAACAAGGCGAGAAAGCTCTTCGGCAAAAATGCCGGAAGACGGGTGCCCTTATATATGGCCAGCATTATCACCTGGTTTGTGACCGGCATCTGGCACGGTGCTTCCTGGAACTTTATCGCCTGGGGCATGGCGAACTGCATTGCCCTGCTGATTTCCCAGGAGCTGTCCTCCTGGTCAAAGAAGTTCCGCAAGGCCCATCCTTTTACGGGAACCAAGGCCTACGGTGCCTTCGAGGTGGTCCGGACCTTCCTTATCTTCTGCATGCTGGAGATGTTTGAGTATTACCCGTTCTCTGCGGTGTTCCGGCTCTTTGTCAGCATGTTTGCCGATTTCAGGCCATCGCAGCTTCTGGACGGAACCCTCTTTAATCTTGGGCTGACCGTCCCGGATATGGTGGTCCTGGTCCTGGCCGTTGCCCTCATGGTGTGGACGGGCTTTGTAAGCCTCCGGATACCGATGCGGGACTGGGTGAAGGCAAAGCCGGTCTGGATAAAATTTATCCTGGTCTACGGACTCTTCCTCTGCGTGCTGATCTTCGGCGTGTACGGGCAGGGCTACGATGCCAGCCAGTTTATCTATAATCAATTTTGATAAAAGCAGCGCCAGGTCCAGTAAGATGCGAAGCGTCCCTGCCCGGCACAAACGAGGAATGCGAAGCATCCCGAGTGTGCAGGTGCTGCACACATACAGGAGATACAACATTGCGTACGAAACATATCGGCCTCATGCTTGCAGCCGCTCTGACGGTGGTGATAAGCCTTGCGGCCCTGACACGCCTCCTCGAACCCAAATATATGGGGCAGGTGACGGAGGGCGCATTTATCGGAGAGTATTATGATGATAATTCGCCCCATGACCTGCTGATTCTGGGAGACTGTGAAGCCTACGAGAACATTTCCCCGATAATTCTGTGGAAGGACTTTGGAATCACCTCCTGGATCCGCGGAAGCGCTCAGCAGCTGATTCCCCAGTCCTACTTCCTGCTGGAGGATACTCTCCGGCATGAGACGCCGAAGGCGGTGCTCCTCAGCGTCTCTGCCATGCAGCAGATTGAACAGGTGAGTGAGACCTACAACCGGATGACCCTGGACGGCATGCGGTGGTCTCCGGTGAAGCTTTCGGCCATCCGGGCGACGATGATGCCGGAGGAGCATGTGGTGGAATATGTCTTTCCGCTGCTCCGGTTCCATTCCCGGTGGAGCGACCTGGGAGCGGATGATTTTACTTACTATTTCCGGAGAAATCAGACGACCCACAACGGCTATTATCTGCGGGCGGACGTGCGGCCGGCGGGGGAATTCCCCGAGGAGCGGCGGGTGAGAAACCCGGAGTTTGAGGAAAAGGGATATGCGTACCTGGACCGCATCCGGGAGCTGTGTGAGAGCAGGGGAATAAAGCTTCTGTTCTTCAAGGCGCCTTCCCTCTATCCGGTATGGCACGACGAGTGGAACATGCAGATAGAAGAGTATGCGGCAAATTACGGGATTCCCTATATCAACGCCCTGGAGGAGATTGATAATATCGGGATTGATTTTGACACGGATACCTATGACGGCGGTCTCCACATGAATGTTTACGGCGCGGAGAAGGTTTCGGCGTGGCTGGGACCCATGCTGCGGGATATGGGCCTTTCGGACCACCGGGAGGATACATCACTTGCGGCGCTCTGGGAGGAGAAAACTGCCCGCTACGAGGCGGTGAAGGAGGCCCAGGTCCGGGAATTTGCCGAAAAGGGATATCTTTCCCAGTTTGCGGGGGAGGAATGACCAAAGAAAGTATAGGCACGGAGCCCGGTTTTATGTTATAATTATTCCAAATAGGGTACGAATTAACGAATTTAACAAACTGACAAATAAATTTACCAGGGAAGGGACAAAGAGATGAGAAAGACTAAGATGTTTGCAGCAGCGATCCTTGCAGCAGTGACGATGGCGATGGCACCGATGAGCGCTTCCGCGGCCTTTGGCCTTCCGGCGAAGACCCAGACCCAGGCGGAGGATTCTTACGTGTTTAAGAGCGGCGCCGTGGAGATTAAGATGGGCGAAGAGGCTAAGACCGTGCTGGCACAGCTTGGCAATCCGGTTAAGCCGGTGTTTGAGATTGACAGCTGCGCTTATCAGGGCAAGGATAAGGTTTATTCCTACAAGGATTTTGAGGTTTCCACCTATCCGAAGAACGGTAAGGAGTGCATCTCCGCAGTGGTTGTGACCGGTGCTTCCGCGGCAACCCCGGAAGGCATCAAGATTGGCTCCAGAGCGGCTGATGTGACAAAGGCTTACGGCGCAAGCGACGGCAAGTACGGCATCTACCGTTATGAGAAGGGCAACACCGAGCTTACCTTCTATACCACGACCGCCGGCATCGTGGAAGAGATTGAGTATATCGTAAAATAATACTATCCGGAGGACGCTATGGCAAAGAATGTACTGGAGTATCTGGAAAACTCCGAGCGGAGATTTCCGGAGAAAACAGCGTACATGGACAGCCGGGGCGGCATTACCTTTGGCGAATTTGGCGACAGGGCGAGAAGGCTGGGAAGCTTTCTCGCCCAAAAGCCGTTAAAGGGGAAGGCTGTGGCGGTGTTCATGGACAAGTCGACCGATATGATCGCGGGATTTATGGGGGCAGTCTACGCAGGCTGCTTTTACTGTCCCGTAGACATCACCATGCCGGAGGAGCGGATCCGCACCATTTTTTCGGTGCTGCGCCCCGCCGCGGTGCTGGTCCGGGAAGCGGATCGGGAGCGGGCAGAGAGCCTGATCGCCGGGGCTTCGTACGAAACCTGGACGGTCATCTATGAGGAGGCGGTTCAGTTTCCGGTCAATGAATCCGCCCTCCGTTCCATCCGGCAGCGGAGTACGGATTACGATCCGCTGTATGTGCTGTTTACCAGCGGTTCCACCGGTGTGCCGAAGGGCGTGCTGGTGCCCCACCGGGTGATTCTGAACAACATGGAGTGGCTGGAGCGGGAGTATCATTTCACCTCCGACGAGGTGCTGGCCAACCAGGTGCCCTTCTATTTTGATGTGTCGGATCACGACATCTACAGCGTGCTGAAGTTCGGCTGCAGCATGGTGATCGTGCCGCCGGAGGATTTCGCCTTCCCGGTGAAGCTGGTGAAGCTTCTGAATGAGTATAAGGTGACGGCCATCTTCTGGGTACCCTTTGCCCTCTGCATGGCGGCTAACCTGAATGCCTTCCAGGCAGAAAAGCCGGAATACCTGCGCTATATCTTCTTTGCGGGCGAGGTGATGCCGGTCAAGCAGCTGAATTACTGGAGAAGGTATCTGCCGGATGCCCTGTACTCCAATATGTACGGGCCGACGGAGACCTATGTCTGCACCTATTACAATCTGGACCGGGAGTTTGCCGACGACGAGTCCCTCCCCATCGGATATCCGGTGGATTATGCGGATATCCTGGTGCTGGATGAGGAGAACAACCTGATCCTTCCCTCTGCCGACGGCACCCCCACAAAGCAGGGAGAACTCTGCGCGAGAGGCTGCACCGTGGCCCTCGGGTATCTCAACAGCCCGGAGAAGACGGCGGAGCGCTTTGTGCAGAATCCGCTGCAGGATGGCTGGCCCGAGGTGATCTACCGGACCGGCGACGTGGTCCGCTACAACGGCCGCGGCGAGCTGGAATATCTGAGCCGGAAGGACTTCCAGATCAAGCATCTGGGCTACCGCATCGAGCTGGGCGAGATTGAGACCGCCGCCGGGGCAATCCCGGGGCTGGAGTCCTGTGCCTGCGTCTATGACATGGGACGGAAGATGATTGTCCTTGTCTATTCCGGCCAGCGGATGGCAAAGCGGGAGATGCTTTCCTCTCTGGAGAGCCGCATCCCGAAGTACATGCTGCCCAACCGGGTGGTTTATATGGAAGAGCTTCCCCATAACGCCAACGGAAAGATCGACCGGAAGAAGCTGGCCGAGATGTGGACATAGGGAAGAAGCTTGTTAATTCAAGCCGGAGGCAGTTTCTGGGGTTTTACAAGGCTGTTCGGCCAGGAAAGGGATACCCCCAGGGGGTATAATTCTGGTTCTGGCACCATGATATCAGATCTGTTGCAATGAAATGCAGTAATAGATCTGATTGTGTGAAGAAGCGGTTTTGCGAAGAAGACAGAATGCTCGATAGATATGTTTGAAGTACCTGACAATGGCTTGAAACAACCTTTTATCTAAGTATAACTGTGAAATAGAATGACAATACCGGCTCCGGAAGACAATATATACCCCTGACGAAATATAGGAAAAGCAGATCAGATTAACTGAAGAATGGCCGCAGATCTGAAAATGTTCGAAATTGCAGAACAGAACCAGCTGAACGGCAGCAGGCGGAACAGAAACTGCAGTGCAGAAGCGGCAGAATAGAAACAAGAGAAGGCTGGAGACAGAGATATGGCATCCGAAACGCCGAATAACGGCAGAAATCGAAGAAGAAAGGACTCCTGGTGGGATGGGCAGTGCACAGCGCTGGCCCTGATTCTCGCTGCCCTTCTTCTTGTGCTGTGCGGGATTCTTCTGAAGCAGGGGCGTATGCCCTGGCAGCAGGGAGGAGGAGCGGGCGCTGAAACTGCTGCAGAAAGCGGCGGGGCGGCGGAAATCCCCGGCGGGAGTATGGAAGCTTCTTCCGGCGCGGAGAGCGCCGGAGTACCCGGTGGTGCGGAAGGCGAAAGCAGTGAGAGTTCTTCCGGTGCAGAGGAGTCTTCTGCAGAAGGAAGCGTAGAAGAAAGCAGTGCCGAAGAAAGCAGTGCCGAAGAAAGCAGTTCGGCCGAGGAGAGCAGTACGGCTGAGTCATCCGCGGAAGCGGAGACTGCGGAGAGCAGTACGGCTGCCGAGGAAACAAAGCCGGCACGGAAGGTTTCGGACTTTGGCCCGGGTTCCAGGGTAGACAGCGAGGCGCTGGAGGAACTGGGGACTTCCGCCTTCTTTACCCAGAGCGAGATCTCCGGAAGCGTGAAGGACCGGATTTACGGGAAGTCCTACAGAGAGAATCCCCATATCTCCATGTCCGATCTCCGGTATATCCGGGTGCTCTATTATGACTACAGCGGAAACCGGCGGGTGGGCGAGCTGGTGAGCAACAAGGCCATCAGCGGCGACCTGGTGGAGATTTTCCGGGACCTCTATGATGCGAAGTATCCTATCGATAAGATGAAACTGGTAGATGACTATGACGCCAGTGATGACTGGTCCAGCTCAGAGAATAATACCTCCTGCTTCAACTACCGGACGGTGGCCGGGTCCAACAGCCTTTCGCTTCATGCGAGAGGACTGGCCATTGACATCAATCCGCGGGACAACCCGATGGTTTATTATGATGAGAACGGCAATGTGGTCCAGTGTCTGCCGGCCAACGGCGAAGCCTATGCGGACCGCTCGAAGAGCTTCGAGCATAAGATAGACCAGAGCGACCTCTGCTATCAGCTCTTCATGGAGCACGGTTTTACCTGGGGCGGAAACTGGAACGCGCCGGATTATATGCATTTTTCCAAAAGCGCAACGCCGGAGGGAGGCTGATGAAATCCCGATTTGTGTTAAAAACAGGGAACAGGCCGGGGGAAAAATTCCCCTCTTTCCGAAGATGGCCGCTGATGGAGAGAGATGTTAAAAACACGATAACAATGGGCAGAGATGTCAATAAGTTATTGACGATATGAATGAAAAGCAGTAAAATAGCTATATGTTTATAACACTTATTCGGATTTGAATATAAATCCGAATACAATATGCATAATTATTCAAAAGGAGGGAGTAACATGAAAAAAGCATTGTCTCTGATTCTTGCACTGTGCATGGGACTGTCACTCACCGCATGCGGAGGCGGTTCCCAGCCTGCAGCAACGGAAGCTCCGGCAGCTACGGAAGCAGCAGCCGGCGGTGAAGCAGCAGCTGCTGAAACCGAGGCTCCGAAGGCGGACAGAGGAAACGTTATCTGGACATTCGGCACAGCTGATACCGGCGGTTCCATGTATCCGGCAGGCGCGGCTGTTTCCCAGACCTGGACAAACAACGTACCGGGCATGAAGTGCAACACACAGACTTCCACAGGTTCCTTCCAGAACGTACAGGACGTGGCATCCGGAGAGGTTGATGTCGCCGTCGCAACAGCAGATGTCGTTCTGAACGGCTACAACGGAACCGGCAAGTTCGAAGAGGTCGGCGCACTGCAGAACATCCGTGTTATCGGTGCTGTTTATACTTCTGTTCTTTCCGGCGTAACCCTTAAGTCCAGCGGCCTGAAGTACATCCACGATCTGAAGGGCAAGAGAGTTGCCATCGGACCGGCTTCTTCCGCAACAGAGAATGCTTCTCTGGCTGCATTCAATGTAATGGATATCACCAAGGATAACACCAGCCTTGAGAACCTGGGTCTGGGCGATGGCGCAGACGCAGTCGGCGACGGAATCCTGGATGCTGCATTCGGATTTGCAGGTCTTCCGATCGGCGGTCAGCTGAACCTGGCTGCAACCAAGGACATCGATGTTCTAGATATGACCGATGAAGAGCTGGATGCCGTTCTGGCAAACAACGCAGCTTACATCAAGACCAAGATTCCGGCAGGAACCTACACCGGTGTTGATCATGACTGCCAGACCTTCGGCGTTAAGTGCCTGATCATTGTTCAGGATAGTGTAGATGAGGATCTTGTCTATGACCTCTGCAAGGCTCTGAATGAAGGCGCAGCAGATATGGCAGCAGGTAATGCTCTTCTGAAGGATATGACAGACCCGAGCTTCCTCTGCACACAGATGCCGATTCCGCTTCATCCCGGTGCTGAGAAGTATTATAAAGAGATTGGTGCTATGTAATCTGCTGAAAAGTCAGAATTGCACCTGTCTGTAAGTGACGGTAAGGGGGCCGAAGCTGGGAATACCGGCTCCGGCCCCTGTGCTGTAATCCCGCACCGCGCAGGTTTCGCGCGCAGGACCTGACGCGAATCGTGTGCAGATCCTGCGTGCGGGACCTGAGCAAGGAGAGAATCCCTGCGGATTCCTGTGAAGTATCATCATTGTTTTAGCAAAAGGGGAAAGGATATTTTATGGCAGAAAAGAAGAAACCTGAAGAAGTTCAGGAGATAGACGTCGCATCGCTGGACAGCGAACTGGCTGCGGCGAGGACTCTGGAAGAGGGCAAGGGCGATAAATTCGTCAAGATCGCCGCAGTTGTCGCCTTCTGTATGACCACCTTCCATATCTGGACCGGATTTCACGGATTATACGATTATGTTACCCAGCGCGGCATCCATCTTGCATTTGCGCTGACGATTGTGCTGCTGACGCAGCCGCTGTATAAGCATGTATTCAAGGACAAATTCGCAGACAACAAGGGCTTCCGCGTGATATGCCGCATCATTGATATCGCGCTGATCGTTCTCACCTGGGTGTCCGTCTGGATGGCTATAGATGAGGTTCATCATCTGACAGAGCGTCTCAGTAAGACCACCTGGATGGCTACCTTTGCGGGCGCAGCCCTCGCTCTCCTGGTACTGGAGTGCGCGCGCAGAACGCTGGGCTACATTATGCCGGCCCTGTCCATTATCTTTGTGGCCTATGCCCTCGCCGGACCGAATCTCCCGCTGGCCATTGCCCACAGAGGATATTCCCTGGAGAGAATCTGCAAGTTCCTGGCGACGGACCTGGACGGCCTGTTCGGTACGACCATGAGCGTATCTGCATCGGTTATCTTCATGTTCGTTATGTTCGGATCCTTCCTGGAGGCTTCCGGATGCTCTGATTTCATCAACAATATCGCCATTTCCCTGACCGGTAAGATCAAATCCGGTCCGGCGCTCTCCGCGGTTGTGGCTTCCGGTCTGATGGGTTCCATCAACGGTTCCGCCGTGGCCAATGTCGTGGGTACGGGAACATTTACCATTCCTCTGATGAAGTCCAGAGGATATAAGGCACCCTTTGCCGGCGGCGTTGAGGCCGTGGCTTCCACCGGCGGTCAGATCCTTCCGCCGGTTATGGGTTCCGGCGCATTCCTGATGGTGGCCTTTACGGAACAGAAGTATATCGCCATCGTCATCGCCGCCGTGATACCGGCGCTCCTGTATTACTGGGGCTGCGCGGTTGCGGTTATTACTCAGTCCGAGCTCATCGATATCTCCATGATGGATGAGAATGATATCCCGAAGACGAAGGAAGTCCTGAAGGACGGCTGGATCTATCTGCTGATCCTGGGCATCCTGATCGTGGCCCTGCTTGTCATTCAGCTGTCTCCGCTGTACTCGGCGCTGTGGGCAACCGTAGCTGTACCGGTGGTCATGCTGTTTGACAAGAAGAAGAGATTCACGTTCAAAGATATTCCGTCGGCGATGGTCAAGTCCGGTTTCTCGGCCCTTTCGATTGTCGTCGGATGCGCCTGCGCAGGTATCGTCGTAGGTATGGTTTCCCTGACCGGTATCGGCGTTATCTTCGGTGATATGATGATCCAGGCGGCACACGGCATGCTGTTCCCGTCCCTGGTATTCACCGCCATCACCTGTATCGTTCTGGGTATGGGACTTCCCACCACGGCTGCCTACGTTATCGCGGCATCCATCCTGGCACCGTCCCTTATCAAGCTGGGTCTGACCCCGCTGACCTCCCACCTGTTTGTATTCTACTTCGCCTGCCTGTCCGCCATCACGCCGCCGGTTGCACTGGCTGCCTATGCGGGTGCAGGTATCGCAAAGACCAGTCCCATGTCCACGGCTGTGGAGGCCTGCAAGCTCGGGTTCGCCGGATTCCTGGTACCCTTCGCCTTCTGCTACAGCCCGGCCATGATGATGAACGGAACGCCCATCGAGATTATCTCGGTGTTCGTGTCCGCCTTTATCGGTACCGCCATTATCTCCGGCGGATTCCAGGGATGGCTTTTCTGGAAGCTGAACTTTGTTGAGAGAATTATCCTTGTCGCCGCAGGTACCCTGATGTTCGTGCCGGGAACGCTTACGGATATCATCGGTGTCGCGGTTGCGGCGGCACTGCTGGTTCTTAATATTAAGAAGTGGGAGAGAGGACCGAAGTTCATCATGAACCGTCAGAAGAAGTGATGATATGAAAAACCGTTCAAATCTCGCCAATGCCCTGATGTGGGGCGGCGGCGGCCTGATGTATCTGGCCGCGGATTATTTCCTGGATGTGGGGGTTTTTAAGATCCTTGCATACCTGTTTCTGCTCCTCGGGGTGATGTATCTGATACGGTACCTGAAGGGAAGATTATAATTGCAGTGGGGATGGCTCCCGCCTCTTCGGGCGGGGGACATCCCCACTGAGTTATACGCTCCGCGGGATGCGCACGCGTGCTGAACAGCAGGTGATGCCTGGCGGCATCCGTGCCCTTCCGATCTTGTGGAATCAGGCATAAAATGCTATTCTATAGAAGTAAATCGTGAATATTCGCGAATACTTACACAGTCGGAGGTATGATATGCACCATCTGCTTTCCAATATTATCGTTTACCAGAGAACAAAGGAGGATCCGGTCCTTCAGGGGATCGCTTCCATCTGCAGAAAGCTGGAGAAGGCCGGAAAGAAGCCGCTGTCCGTGAAGGAAAAGGATAAGCTGCGGGCGAAGGCGTATGACCAGGTGCATGCCATCATGGAGACCGGTACCACCTATGGTTTTGAGAAGAACCTGTGGCATGGCTATATCGCCTTCTGCCTGATGACGGATGAGAATCCGCTGGCGCTGGTGAGCGAGAAGAAGGGCATGCCGGAGGGCTCTGCGTCGGGTTTTGCGCTCCATGACTTTGCGGTCATAAAGGATCTGATGCACTACGATTTCACGGAGCTGGAGAAGGCTCTGGATATCGACTGCTTCACGGTGCTGAATAAATATCAGTCGGTCAGAAAGAATGACCGGATGTACTACAGCTATATCAGCGTGATCGTCAACCGGATGTCGGAGAAGCTGGGAAATGCCGAAAGCCCCGAAGAATTCCGGGAGGCCGTGGATGAATTCTACGCCGGATACGGTGTGGGCATGTTCGGCCTGAACAAGGCCTTCCGCATCAGCAACCACATCGACGGGACGCCGGAGCTGGTGCCCATCAACAACCTGGATGCGGTCAATTATGACGATCTGGTGGGATATGAGACCCAGAAGAAGCAGGTGAGCGACAACACCCAGGCCTTCATTGAAGGAAGAGCCGCCAACAATGTGCTTCTCTACGGCGATGCCGGTACCGGCAAGTCCACCACCGTGAAGGCGACCCTGAATGAGTTTTATCCCCAGGGACTCCGTCTTATCGAGATCTACAAGCACCAGTTCAAGGATCTGTCCTACGTCATCTCTTCTGTGAAGGGAAGAAATTATAAGTTCATTATCTATATGGATGATCTTTCCTTCGAGGAGTTCGAGATTGAATATAAGTATCTGAAGGCGGTGATCGAGGGCGGCTTTGAGACGAAGCCGGACAATATCCTGATCTACGCCACCTCCAACCGGCGCCACCTGATCAAGGAGAACCTGAGCGACCGGGCGGATATGGTGCATGACGGGGATATGCATCACTCTGACACCACGGAGGAGAAGCTGTCCCTGGTGGACCGCTTCGGCCTGAATATTCTGTACACCAAGCCCACCTTTGATGAGTATCATCAGATTGTCATCCGGCTGGCCCAGAAGCACGGCATCGACATGTCGGAGGAGGAACTGATTAAGAAGGCCAATACCTGGTCTGTCCGGAAGGGCGGAAGAACCGGGCGTGTTGCGCAGCAGTTCATCAATTCGCTGAATCCGAAACTCTAAGTGAAAATAATTCACCTTTAACATGAATAAAATACGTTGACATCAGAATAATAACGTGGGATAATATAACACAATCTGATGACAGGAAGCGCAGAGTATTGTAAAAGCATCGTTTAGGCCTTGCAGTTTGGCGCTGCAAGGTCTTTCTAATGATTTTGACAGCGAGGCGCGGACAACGGAGGTATACATGAAACTCAGAGGAGCAAGAATTCTCATCGAAGAGCTGATTCATCAGGGCGTCACGACGGTATTCGGTTATCCGGGCGGCGCCGTGCTGGATATCTACGATGAGCTCTATAAATGTTCCGATCGCATCGATCACGTGATTACCGCCCATGAGCAGGGAGCCTGCCACGCGGCGGACGGTTACGCGAGAACATCCGGCAAGGTGGGCGTAGTGATCGCCACCAGCGGTCCCGGAGCTACCAATCTGGTGACCGGCATCGCCAATGCCAACCTGGATTCGGTGCCCCTGGTCGCCATCACCGGCAACGTAGCCACCAGTGCCCTGGGGCGGGACAGCTTCCAGGAGGTGGATATCGTCGGCATTACCCAGCCGATCGTGAAGCACAACTTCATGGTCCGGACCGTGGCCGAGCTGGAGCAGACCATCAAGGAGGCATTCAAGATTGCCAATTCCGGGCGCAAGGGTCCGGTGCTGATTGATATTCCGAAGAACGTGCAGGTCGGTGAGTGCGAGTACGGTATCGCGGTGCTGCCGCAGATGCCGGAGAAGCCGATGCTGGCATACAACAGAGAGGCGGTGCTGGAGGCGATCCGGGCAGCCAGAAAGCCCTTTATCTACTGCGGAGGCGGCGTGATTGCCGCGGAGGCGGAGGATGAGCTTCTGGAGCTGTCGAAGCGTCTGGACGCGCCGGTGGGCCTGTCCATGATGGGAAGAACGGCGCTGCCGGATTCCTACGATTACAACCTGGGCATGTGCGGCATGCACGGAAACTACGTTTCCTCCAAGGCCCAGTCGGAATGTGACCTGATGATCGCGGTGGGCGTCCGGTTCTCGGACCGTGCGACCGGCGATACCCATGAATATACCAAAAAGTGCGAAGTCATTCACATCGACATCGACAAGTCAGAGCTGGGCAAGAACATTAACCCGGATCTGCGGGTGCAGGGCAATGTGAAGGAGATCCTGCAGGACCTTCTGAAGGATATCCAGCAGCAGTATCACGCACAGTGGCGCAAGGCCATCAATGAGTATAAGAAGGTTCCGGCGTCTGAGCCCAGCCGGGAAGGCGAGTTCATTCCGAAGAATATCATCGAGGCGGTGAGAAAGACCGTGACCGATGATACGGTGGTGGCTACGGATGTAGGCCAGCACCAGATGTGGACGGTGCAGTTCTACGACTTTGAGAAGGCGAGAAAGCTTCTGACCTCCGGAGGTCTCGGCACCATGGGCTACGGCCTGGGCGCGGCCATCGGCGGCTGCATCGCCAGCGGAAGAAAGAGGACTCTGCTCTTCACCTCTGAGGGAAGCTTCGGCATGAATCTGAATGAGCTGTGCACGGTGGTGAGCCAGAAGCTGCCCATCACGGTGGTGCTTCTCAATAACGGCGTGCTGGGCATGGTACGGCAGTGGCAGGGTATCTTCTACGGAGGACGCTACTCCCAGACAACGCTGGAGAGAAAGACGGATTTTGTGGCGCTGGCCGATGCTTTCGGAATGAAGGGATACGCCGCATCTTCCATGGAGGAGCTGAATAAGGTCCTCGAGGCCATCAAGGACGATGACGAGGGAGCCTACCTGATCGACTGCCATATCGACATGGACGAGAAGGTATTCCCGATGATTCCGCCGGGCCGGTCCATCAAGGACATCATTCTCAAGGATTAATGCAGCACGAAGGGGCAGAACATGAGCAAATTTACCATTGAATTATTCGTCAACAACAAGTTCGGCGTGCTGAACCGGATCACCGGCCTTTACGCCAAGAGATGCTACAATATCGAGACGATTCACGCGGGTCCCACCGAAGTTCCGGGGGTAACCAAGATTGAAATAGTCTCTACGGGTGATGAATACCTGAAGACACAGGTTGTCGCACAGTTAGAAAAGCTGTATGATGTGCGGAAGGTGGAGATCACCAACGAAGAACCGGATTAGGAAGTAAATAAATTTCAAATAAAAAGGAGTGTATCAAAATGGCAGCAGTAATGTATTATGAGAAGGATTGCGACATCAACATGCTGAACGGCAAGAAGGTTGCTGTGATCGGCTACGGTTCCCAGGGACATGCACATGCAATGAACCTGAGAGACAGCGGCGTCGATGTTATCATCGGACTCTATGAGGGTTCCAAGAGCGCTGTTAAGGCGAAAGAGGCCGGCTTCGAGGTTTACAATACCGATGAGGCTACAAAGCTCGCTGACATCATCATGATCCTGGTTAACGATGAGAAGCAGGCAGATCTGTACAAGTCCCAGATCGCTCCGAACCTGTCCGCAGGCAAGACCATCGCCTTCGCACACGGCTTCAATATTCATTTCCACTGCATCGTTCCGCCGGCAGACGTGAACGTTATCATGATCGCTCCGAAGGGCCCGGGCCACACCGTAAGAAGCCAGTATGTTGACGGCAAGGGCGTTCCGTGCCTGGTTGCCTGCTATCAGGATCCGGCAGGCAATTCCATGGACGTTGCAAAGGCTTATGCTGCAGCAATCGGCGGCGCAAGAGGCGGCATCCTTGAGACCACCTTCAAAGAGGAGACCGAGACCGACCTCTTCGGCGAGCAGGCAGTTCTCTGCGGCGGCGTGTGCGCACTGATGGAGACTGGCTTCAATACTCTGGTTGAGGCAGGCTACAAGCCGGAGAACGCTTACTTCGAGTGCATCCACGAGATGAAGCTGATCGTTGACCTGATCTTCAACGCAGGCTTCGAGGGCATGCGCTATTCCATCTCCGATACTGCAGAGTACGGTGACTATGTATCCGGCAAGAGAATCATCGGACCGGAAGTAAAGCAGGCTATGAAGGATGTTCTGGCTGAGATCCAGGACGGCACCTTCGCAAAGAACTGGATTCTTGAGAACAAGGCCGGCAGACCGTCCTTCACCGCTATGAGAGAGGCTCATGCGAAGACTCTGGCATCCGAGACCGGACGCGACCTTCGCGCGAAGATGGGCTGGAAGCAGGCAAAGGATCTGGATGAGGCGAGATAATCGTATCAGATAAACAGACGGAAGGGCTGCCGTGATCGGTGGATTGCGGCAGCCTTTTAGTTGTTCGGGAACATGTCTGCGGACCGGAGCGGCCGGCAGGATGAATAGAAGACTGGGGGCATAACATGGAACTGACACTGGACAGAGTATATCAGGCGGCGCACGTGCTGAAGCCGGTCGTGAAGAAGACGGACCTGGTGCACGCAACCCGGATCAATACAAACTGCGATCTGTATCTGAAGGCGGAAAATCTGCAGAATACGGGATCTTTTAAAATCCGGGGTGCGTATTACAAGATCTCCACGCTGAGCGCGGAGGAGAAGGAGCGGGGCGTTGTGGCCTGCTCCGCGGGCAACCATGCCCAGGGCGTGGCGCTGGCAGCCACCCGGGCGGGAGCAAAGTCCACCATTTTCCTGCCGTCGATTGCACCGATCTCCAAGGTAGAGGCCACCAGGGGATACGGGGCAAGTGTGCGGATGATCGACGGCGTCTATGACGACGCCTATGAGGCTTCCGTGAAGTTTCAGCAGGAGACGGGCGCGGTCTTTATCCACCCCTTCAACGATGTGGATGTGATCGCCGGACAGGGCACCATCGGCATCGAGATCTGCGACCAGATTCAGGATGCGGATGCGGTGGTGGTTCCCATCGGCGGCGGCGGGCTGATCTCCGGCATCTCCTTTGTCATCAAGAAGCTGAATCCGAACTGCAAGGTCTACGGCGTGCAGGCGGAAGGCGCCGGCAGCATGTATCAGGCCTTTAGGGATAAGAAGCTGGAGAGCCTCGATAAGGTCAATACCTTCGCCGACGGCATCGCCGTGAAGGCGCCCGGGGATGTGACCTTTGACATGGTTTCAAAATATGTGGACGACATCGTGACTGTGTCCGATGAGGAGACGGCTGCGGCAATCCTTACCCTGATGGAGAAGGAGAAGGTGGTTTCCGAGGGCGCGGGTGCTGTTTCCGTGGCGGCGGTTCTCTTCGGCAAGCTCCCGGTGGAAGGAAAG
>Ga0256407_10003016_pt1 | contig 30785 bp, 28 predicted proteins | sample RumenRJG_04DNA_FD_193489 | JGI IMG/M metagenome (GOLD analysis project Ga0256407, IMG submission 193489) | Bovine rumen microbial communities from Lethbridge, Alberta, Canada - RJG_04 | ecosystem: Host-associated > Mammals > Digestive system > Stomach > Rumen | place: Canada: Alberta...
TACCTGCTACAAATCGTGTAGAGAACGGATTGGCTGGTGGTTGGGTGTTCTCACCCTCTTGCGGCTATGTGGCAATGGAAGCTGAACATTACTTCAGTGCGCAGGCTACGGCTGATACCCAGTGGAGTATCTATCCCGACTATGGTCGTACACGCAGTGCGGTAGCATTGACTCCTTATACTGAAGCTGTTGGTGGTGCCAGCCTGACTTATCGTTTTACCCTGCCTGCTGATGCACCTTCCAAAGTCAAGGTTCATGTCGTTGTGAAGTCTACGCTTGACTTCCTGAATGTGGGTGGTCATGAATATACGGTTAGCTTGGACGGTTCTGAACCTCAGGTGGTTAACTTTAACAAGACACTGGTTGACCGTCAGCCTTATATGTATTCTGAGTATTATCCTGCAGTGGCTCGTCGTATTGTCGAGAAAGTGGTGGAGTTGCCAGTAGGCAATGCAGCTGTTCATGAGTTGACACTGACTCCGCGTCATCCAGGCATCGTCTTTGAGAAAATCGTTGTCGATTGTGGAGGATATCAGCCACAATATCTATTCGGCGAAGAGAGCCCTCTTCTCCGAAATGAGAAATGATTAATGAGAAGTGAGAAATGAGAAAATTGTTCGTAATTTTTAGTATAGTCAGTTGTCTGTCTGTAATGGCACAACTACCATATCAGAACCCGAGTTTGTCAGCGCATGAGCGTGCGGTTGATTTGTGTTCACGCTTGTCTTTGGAAGAAAAAGCCCAACTGATGTTGGACGAGAGTCCTGCTATTCCTCGTTTGGGTATCAAGAAGTTCTTCTGGTGGAGCGAGGCGCTGCATGGAGCTGCCAACATGGGAAACGTTACCGTGTTCCCAGAACCCGTGGCTATGGCTTCGTCGTTTAATCCCGACTTGCTTTATCAATGTTTTGATGTGGCTTCTACGGAGTTCCGTGCTCAGTACAACCATCGACTGTATGACCTCGGTGGCGAGGATATGAAGATGCGCAGTTTGTCGGTATGGACTCCGAATGTGAACATCTTCCGTGACCCACGATGGGGCAGGGGACAGGAGACCTATGGCGAAGATCCTTATCTGACTTCTATCATGGGTGATGCCGTGGTACGTGGTTTGCAGGGTCCTGAGACTTCGAAGTATCGCAAATTGTGGGCTTGTGCCAAGCACTACGCCGTACATAGCGGTCCGGAATATACTCGTCATTCGGCCAACCTGACGGATGTGCCGGTCCGTGATTTCTGGGAAACGTATATGCCGGCCTTTAAGTATTTGGTTACCAAGAGTAATGTACGTGAGGTGATGTGTGCCTATCAGCGACTGGATGATGACCCTTGTTGTGGTTCGAATCGTTTATTGCAACAGATTCTGCGTGACGAATGGGGCTTTAAGTATCTGGTGGTAAGCGATTGTGGTGCCGTATCCGATTTCTATACCTCTCATAAGTCCTCTTCTTCACCCATTACGGCTTCAGCCAAGGCAACATTAGCAGGCACTGATGTGGAGTGCGGCTACGGCTATGCTTACAAGAGCATTCCTGAGGCTGTTCGTCGTGGACTGATTACTGAAGCTGAGGTTGACAAGCATGTCATTCGTTTGTTGGAAGGCCGTTTCGACCTGGGCGAGATGGACGATCCTTCGTTGGTGGAGTGGTCGAAGATTCCCTATTCTGCTATGTCTACCAAGGCATCAGCCCAACTCTCGCTCAATATGGCACGACAGACTATTGTGTTGTTACAAAACAAAGGTAATGTCTTGCCTTTGCAAAAGAATAAGGAGAAGATAGCTGTTATAGGTCCCAATGCTCATAACGAGCCGATGATGTGGGGCAACTATAATGGTACACCCAACAAGACCATTACCATTCTTGATGGTATCAAGGCCAAACAGAAGAAGTTGGTCTATTTCCCTGGTTGTGATTTAACCTACGACAAGGTGTTGGAATGTCACATGGCTACAGAGTGTGTGGCTCCTGACGGTAAAAAGGGACTGAAGGGCACCTTCTGGACTAATACAGAGATGGAGGGCAAACCATTCACTACAGAGTATTATACCAAGCCCTTGGCAGTAACTACTAACGGTATGCATGTCTTTGCCGCCAATCTGCCCATTGAGGACTTTTCTGCCAAGTATGAGACCACCTTTGCTCCTAAGGAGGCTGGAGAATATGTGCTGAACGTAGAGGGTACGGGTCAATTTGAGGTACTAGTTAATGGAGAGCGTAAGGCTTTCCATCGTATTTGGCGCTCTACACCCACCCGTACTGTGTTGAAGGCTGAAAAAGGACAGCAATTCCAGATAGAGGTGCGTTTCCAGACGGTCAAGACATGGGGTGCTGGCATGAAGATTAACATTGCCCGTGAATTGCCTATTGACTATCAGGAGACGATAGCCCAACTGAAGGGTATTGATAAGGTTATCTTTGTGGGAGGTATTGCTCCCAGTCTGGAAGGCGAGGAGATGCCTGTTAATATCGAAGGTTTCAAGGGGGGCGACCGTACCAGCATTGAACTGCCTCGTGTACAGCGTGAATTCTTGAAGGCATTAAAGGCTGCTGGCAAGACCGTCATTTATGTAAACTGCTCTGGTTCTGCCATTGCGCTGTTGCCTGAAACAGAAACCTGCGATGCGATTGTGCAGGCTTGGTATCCAGGTCAGGAAGGTGGTACGGCAGTCGCCGATGTCTTGTTTGGTGACTACAATCCTAGTGGAAAGTTGTCTGTCACCTTCTATAAGAATGATGCTCAGTTGCCCGACTACGAAGACTATTCCATGAAGGGTCGCACCTATCGTTACTTCAACGATGCCTTGTTCCCCTTCGGCTATGGTCTGAGCTATACGACTTTTGAGTTTGGCTCTGCCCAGTGCTCTGTAGATGGCAATTCTGTCACCATCACCCTCCCCGTTACCAATATAGGCAAACGCGATGGAACGGAAATCGTTCAGGTGTACGTCAAGAATCCTACTGACCCCAATGCTCCGCTGAAGACCCTTCGTGCCTTCCAGCGTGTTGGCGTCAAGGCAGGTCAGACACAAACCATTACCCTGAAACTGGATCGTCAGTCGTTCGAATTCTTTGATGCGGAAACGAACACCATGCGAGTAAAGCCTGGACAGTACGAAGTGCTCTATGGCACCAGCTCTGCGGATGCTGACCTACAATCAATGATAATAACCATTTAACCAATTAATAATGAAAAGAATTACAATCCTTATGCTGACGCTGGTTGCTACGATGATGGCAACAGCACAGAACCCTTACCTGCCGTTGTGGGAACATGTACCCGACGGAGAACCCCGAGTGTTTGACGACCCAGATAATCCTGGTCGTCAGCGAGTATATATTATAGGTTCGCACGATACGCATTTTACGCAGTATTGTGGTAATGATATCCGCATGTGGTCGGCTCCCGTAGAGGACTTGTCGCAATGGCGTGACGAAGGCCCGATTTTCTCCTATTTCGTCAATGGACAGTGGGACACGATGTTTGCTCCCGACTTAGTAGAGGTTGTTGACAAGGCTACCGGTAAGAAGACCTATTGGCTGTATCCTCACTCTCGTGGATGGCAGCGTGTGCCTATGGTTTGTAAGGGTGACCGTCCCAACGGTCCTTTTGTTCCTGTCAACCTGACTGCTGATGGAACAAAGTGTGTGGATGGTTCATTGATTGACTTCGATCCCTCTGTGTTCATCGAGCCTGTGACCAACAAGAAAGACCCTGATTTTGCTCGTGGTTTCCGTGCTTATGTATATTATGGATTCCAGCATTCATCAGCTTTTGAACTTGACCAGGAGACGATGTATCTGAAGCGTGAAGGTCGTGAGGTACTGGATGGTTTTATCCCCGATGCGATGCAGTTCTTCGAGGCTAGCAGCATTCGCCAGATTGGTAATAAATATGTGATGATCTATTCTGGATTCAGTGGACCGGAATACGGTCAGGGACGTAGCAACTCCACCTTGCGTTATGCATATGGTGATTCGCCCATAGGTCCTTGGACTAGTGGTGGTGTGTTGGTTGACTCGCGTGGAGTGATTCCTGGTGAGAATGATGCCCACCTCATTACTGCCAATGCTGGTCATAACACCCATGGCTCATTGCAGTTGGTCAATGGTCAGTGGTATGTGTTCTACCATCGTCCTCCCCGTGGCTTTGGCTATGCCCGTCAGGCCATGGTGGCTCCCGTGAAGATTACATGGGACAAGAAAGCCGTCAGCAAGGGTGGTAAGGTATGCATTACCGGTTACGATCCTTATGCAAAGGACAATGTCTGGACTGCTAAGGCTACTGATGGTATGGAGTATACAGGTGCTGAGGTAACCAGTGAAGGTTTCCAGATATATGGTTTGCCACCTTATCAGTACTACTCTGCAGGTATTGCCTGTGTCATGACGGGTGGAACCAATAGCAACGAGTGGATGCAAGATAACTTCGACGTATGGAACAACTCCATGGACTTGGCAGGCATTACCAATAAGGGTATTGTAGGTTTTAAGTACTTCGGCTTTGGTGGATTGGCACAGGACACCAATGGATTAAAAGCCTTCAAAGGTGTTCAGAAGGGTGATGGTGCAGCATTGAACCTCCATCTGACTCCTGGAGGTCATGGAGCCTTTAAGATTCATGTACTTTTGGATAATCCTTGGAATGGACAGGAGATTGCCGTTGTCAACGTGCCTGCTGGTGCTCAGCGCAGCGCTCAGATGTATCAGGTGGCTGTACCTGCTGTAGAAGGACTGACGGGCAAACATGCTATCTATCTCGTGGCAGAGGGTGCTGACATTCAGCCCAAGAAGGATGATCGTCCACAGTGGGGGCGTCGTCAACAGCCTCAGCGTCCAGAAGGTCTCTTCGACCTTCATGGCATTGGTTTCTCGAAGAGTAATCAGCCATGTGTGGTTCCCGTTGTCCCACAGATTACCATCAAGGCCGATGGCAAGCAGTTGGTTATCCCCGCTCTTCCCATCCGCACTACCAACCAGAATGGTTATACAGACCTGACCCGTTATCAGGTATATGCTCCACAGAACGTGAAGCAACTGGAGGTAAAGTCGAGTGTGCCTGGAGTGAAGACAACCATCAGTCCTATTACAGAGGGTAGGGCAACCATAACATGTGATTATAACGGACAAAAGAAGATTTATCTGATTAATTAAAAAATGAAACAAACAGTAAAATTAGCTGTAGCCCTTTTAATGGCTATGAGTAGCTCAAGTGTTTGGGCACAATGGGGCGCTCCCGTTGACCCCAATCCCAACATGGGAATGAAGGACGCTTACAAGGATTATTTCATGATTGGCGTCGCAGTAAATCAACGTAATGTGTCTGACCAGGATCAGATAAATCTTATCAATAAGGAGTTCTGCAGCATCACAGCCGAGAACGATATGAAACCTGGTATGATTCACCCTAAGGAGGGCGTGTGGGACTTCGAAAAAGCCGATAAGATTGCCAATTTCTGTCGTCAGAATGGTATCAAGCTGCGTGGACACTGTCTTTGCTGGCATTCACAGTTCGCCGATTGGATGTTTACTGACAAGAAAGGTCGTGACGTCAAGAAGGAGGTGTTCTATGAGCGTCTGCGTGAACACATCCATACGGTTGTAAATCGTTATAAAGATGTCGTCTATGCATGGGATGTAGTGAACGAGGCCATCTCTGACGGTGGTGGTTTTGGTGGTGGATGGGGACGTCCAGGACAGGCTCCCAATCCCTACCGCGAGAGCCGTCATTATAAACTCTGTGGCGACGAGTTTATTGCCAAAGCTTTCGAATTTGCCCACGAGGCTGATCCCAATGCTTTGCTGTTCTACAACGACTATAATGAGTGCGATCCTGGCAAGCGCGACCGTATTTATAATATGGTAAAGAAGATGCAGGACGCTGGTGTGCCCATCCATGGTATTGGTATGCAGGGACATTATAATGTTTATGGACCTTCTGAAGAAGATATCGATGCTGCTATCACCAAGTATTCACAGCTCGTGAAGCACATCCATGTTACAGAGCTCGATATTCGTATGAACACGGAGATGGGTGGACAGCTGCGCTTCTCGCGTGGTGAGGCAAAGCCTGTGGCTGGCTATATGAACACCCTGCTGACCGATCAGTACAACCGTATCTTCAAGATTTTCCGCAAGCACAAGGATGTCATCGACTGCGTGACTTTCTGGAACCTTGGTGACCGCGACTCTTGGCTGGGTGTGAACAATCATCCGCTGCCTTTCGACGAGAATTATAAGCCCAAGCAGGCCTATTATGCTATCAAGAACTTCAATGCTGCTTTGGATAATGCTAAACCCAAGGAGGACTTTGTTCCCAATCCGATGAATCAGCCTGGACAGGAATATCCTCAGGTTAACAGCGAGGGCTATGCCCGTTTCCGCGTGGTAGCTCCTGATGCCAAGTCGGTTATCGTCAGCCTCGGTCTGGGTGGTCGTGGCGGTACGGTACTGCGCAAGGATAAAGATGGTGTGTGGGTAGGTACTACTGAAGGTCCGATGGATCCAGGCTTCCACTATTATCACCTGACTATTGACGGTGGCGTATTCAACGATCCGGGCACACATAATTATTTCGGTTCTTGCCGTTGGGAGAGCGGTATCGAAATTCCTGCTCCCGATCAGGACTTCTATGCTTATCGCAAAGACATTCCTCACGGAAACATCCAGCAAGTGACTTTCTGGTCTGAGAGCACAGGCAAGATGCAGACTGCCAATGTCTATCTGCCCAATGGCTATGGAAAACTTGTTAAGAGTAAGAATGGAAAGCTCGCCCAGGAACGCTATCCTGTTCTCTACCTGCAGCATGGCTGGGGTGAGAACGAAACCAGTTGGCCCGTACAGGGTAAGACCGGTCTTATCATGGACAACCTGATTGCCGATGGCAAGATCAAACCTTTCATTATTGTGATGGCCTACGGTCTGACCAACGATGTTAAGTTTGGTACCATTGGCCAGTTTACTGCCAAGGAATTTGAAACTCTGCTCATCGATGAGTTGATTCCTCATATCGACAAAAACTTCCTGACGAAGGCAGATAAGTGGAATCGTGCCATGGCTGGTCTGTCAATGGGTGGTATGGAGACCAAACTCATCACCCTGCGTCGTCCTGAAGTCTTCGGCTATTGGGGCTTGCTCAGTGGTGGCACTTATATGCCTGAGGATATCAAGGATCCCAAGGCTGTGAAATACATCTTTGAGGGTTGTGGTTCTAAAGAGAACCCTGCCGGCATCAATAAGAGCGTCGAGTCGTTGAAGGCTGCTGGCTTTAATGCCGAGGGGCTTATCTCAGAGGGCACGGCTCACGAATTCCTTACTTGGCGCCGCTGCCTCTACCAAATGGCACAGAGCCTGTTCAAGTAATCCTATTTAGATGGTGATTTCCCCTGAGCCATAGCATCGGTGATGCTGCGCATCGTAGATGACACAAAACTGGCCTGGGGCAACACCATGGATAGGTGCATCGGCATGCACCAGATATTTTCCATCGCCCAATGATTCAAGTTTGGCAGGTAAATAATCTGGGGTATGCCGAATTTTTAATGTGATATCCGTTGGTGGCAACTGCCCATTGATGCTGTGGAAGTCGTGGATGGGGAAATCCTTTGTATAAGCACTCTCTGGGTCGTAACCGTGCGACACATAGATGATGTTCTGTTCGATGTCTTTCTTGATGACAAACCAAGGGCCACCACCCAGTCCCATGCCTTTTCGCTGGCCAATGGTGTGAAACCAGTGCCCTTTATGCTTGCCAATCTTCTTGCCCGTTTCCATTTCTATCACGTCGCCAGGATTTTCGCCCAGATAGCGACGCAAGTAGTCGTTGTAGTTGATCTTGCCCAAGAAACAGATGCCTTGCGAATCCTTGCGCTTGGCATTCACCAGGTGTTCTCGTTCGGCAATTTCGCGCACCTCCTCCTTCATCATGTGTCCAATGGGGAAGAGAGCCTTCTTCAATTGCCAGTCGTAAATCTGGGCTAAGAAGTCCGTCTGGTCCTTTACTGGGTCAGGACTGGTGCAGAGCCATTTTAATGTATGATTTCCATCTACAGTTTCAGAGCATTCCTCTTCCTCCGTCGTGGCATAGTGACCAGTGGCTATGAGGTCGTAGTCTTTGCCACACTTCTCATGGAAAGCGCCAAACTTAATCAAGCGGTTGCACATCACGTCAGGGTTGGGGGTGAATCCGGCACGTACCTTGTCCATGGTGTATTTGGTCACTTGGTCCCAGTATTCCTTATGGCAATCAATGACTTCCAACTTGCAGCCATACTTATGACTGACAGCTGTAGCCATCTCCAAGTCCTCCTCGCTGGAACAGTCCCATTCTTCCTCCTCCTCAGGCCCTATCTTGATATAAAAACAATCAGGGTGCAAGCCTTGTCGCACCAATTCGTAGAGCACGACGGAAGAGTCGACACCCCCTGAGAGCAATACTGCAATTCGCTTTTCTGATAGATTCATGGTGCAAAAGTACAAATAAATCGAGAATAATTTGTATCTTTGTCCCAGAAAATTAAATATGAGGAAAGAAGACTATGGTAGAACTAAAAAACGAACAACTGACCATCCGTGTGGCAGAACTGGGAGCTGAGCTCCAGAGTGTGAAAGATAACGAGGGTAGGGAATATATGTGGCAGGCTGGCGAACAGTGGCCTCGCCATTCACCTATTCTGTTCCCTCTTGTTTGCAGTGTGAACGACAATACCTATGTCGTTGATGGAAAGGAATATCATCTGCCTCGTCATGGCTTTGCCCGCGACAAGGAGTTTACGCTGGTTAGTCAGACACAGGAGAAGGTAACCTTTGCCCTTCATGAAAGCGAGGAAACGCTGAAGGTCTATCCCTATCACTTCAATCTGGCTGTTACCTATCGCTTGGAGGCTAACAAGGTGCATGTCATCTGGCATGTGGAGAACACGGATACCCGTGAGATTCATTTCCAAATAGGTGGACATCCAGCCTTCAACATGCCCAGCGGAAAGTTAGAGGGTATGATTAAACTCGACAACGAGGAACCCATGGATGCACTGAAGAGCTATGCTGATGGTAGCCACGATATGGTGGACGTGCCCTTGGAGGCTGATATGGGTATCTTGGAAATCAACAATAACTTCTTCCGCAATGACTCCGTGAAGATTCACAATTGTCAGACCCATCGTGCCATGCTGATGGATACCAATGGCGAACCTGCCATAACGGTAGATTACAAGACTCCTGTCTGTGCGTTCTGGAGTCCTTTCGACAAGCAGGCTCCCTTTGTCTGCATCGAACCGTGGTATGGTATTGGCGACCCACGAGGTTTCAAGGGTGAGTTCAAGGACAAACCCCTCATGAATCACCTCTTGCCAGGTGCCTCGTTCATGTCGAGATATACGATTACGATAGGCGCATAAAAAGAATATCGCGGAGCTTAGTAGGCTTCGCGATATTTGTTTTCGTCCTTGTCGTCTAGCATCGAGAGGTACGATTGATAACGACTCTGGGCAATATAATGCTCTTCCACCGCTTTCAGCACCGCACAGCCTGGTTCGTGGGTGTGAGTGCAGTCTGAGAAACGACACTGTTTGGAAAACTCAAATATCTCCTTGAAATAACTCGTCAGCTCCTCGCGCTCCATGTCGAAGGTGCCGAAACCCTTGATGCCTGGGGTGTCGATAAGGAATGAGGAGTGTTGAGTGTTAAGTGTTGAATGAGAGTCAAGGGGAATCATTTCGCTGAAAGTAGTCGTGTGCATACCTGTGTTGTGGGCATCGCTGATTTCAGCAGTACGCTGGTTGGCATGAGGCACAATGCTGTTGATAAGCGTCGATTTTCCCACGCCACTATTGCCACTGAACAGGGTAATCTTTCCTTCCAGCAGGGGGCGCAGTTCCTCGACCCCTTGTCCTGTTGTCGCTGAGATAGCCCTGCACTCATAGCCAATGGTTTCATACAGGTCTATCATCATCTGCTGGTAGTGCAGTTCCTCGTCCGTGAGCATGTCGCCCTTATTAAATATAAGGTACACGGGCACGCGATAGGCCTCTGCCGATGCCAGGAAACGGTCGATGAATGTCGTGCTAGTTTCTGGCTTGCTGACAGTGACTATCAAGAAAGCTTGGTCAACATTGGCAGCCAGGATGTGACTCTGTTTGGAAAGATTGATAGACTTGCGGATGATATAATTCTTGCGATCCTCAATCTCCGTAATCCAGTTGCCCTCACCTACAGTAACCCTATCGCCTACAGCCACAGGATTCGTAGAGCGAATTCCCTTGATGCGGAAATTGCCCTTCACCTTACAATCAAGGAGCTGGCCATCGTCCGTCAGAACGGTGTACCAGCTTCCTGTATTCTTAATGACGAGACCTTTCACTCTTCACTTTTCACTTTTCACTAGCGAAGCGCTTAAACCGTCATAATTTCCTTGTTCTTGGCTTCCATCAGTTCATCAAGCTTCTTGATGTACTTGTCGTGCAACTTCTGCAGGTCGGCCTCGGCATCCTTCTCATTGTCCTCAGAGAGTCCGTCCTTGATAGCCTTCTTCAGCTTTTCCTTGATGTCACCACGCACGTTGCGCACTTCCACCTTAGCCTTCTCGCAAATCTTGTTGCACTGCTTTACCAAGTCGCGACGACGCTCCTCGGTAGGCTGGGGGATACCCAGACGGATAATCTCGCCATTGTTTTCAGGGGTGATACCCACGTCACTATCCATGATAGCTTTCTCAATGTCCTTAATCTGCTTGCGGTCCCAAGGCTTGATAGCAATGGTACGGGCATCGGGAGTTGAGATGTTGGCAACTTGGTTCAAAGGCACCTTAGAACCATAAGACTCTACGCGAACGCCATCGAGGATAGCCACGTTGGCACGTCCGGCACGAACACGGCTCAGTTCCTCTTCCAGGAACATGGCAGCCATCTGCATGCGCTCTTCAGCAGCGTTTAATGTTTGTTTTACGTCTATCATATTCTTATATATTATAATTTTCTTCCGACAAAGATACGGATTAGTGAGCAAAATACAAAAAAAATTGGGCTTTTTTTGCAAAATACCATGATTGTGGTATGCAGAATGCCCCATTTGTGCTATTTGTGGTATGAAAAAACCGCCGTACCTTTGCAGCAGTTCTTAGAAAACATAGTATTAACAAAAAAATAAGGAGTAAAATTATGAGCAACAAGAAACTTCACTTCGAGACTTTACAATTGCATGTAGGACAGGAACAGCCCGACCCCGCAACCGACGCACGTGCTGTTCCCATTTACCAGACTACCAGTTATGTGTTCCGCAACTCACAGCATGCAGCCGACCGTTTCGGTCTGCGCGATGCAGGTAATATCTACGGACGCCTCACCAACTCTACCCAGGGCGTGTTCGAGGATCGTGTAGCTGCCTTGGAAGGAGGTGTGGCAGGTCTTGCCGTAGCCAGTGGTGCTGCAGCTGTTACCTACGCTCTTCAGAACATCGTTTTGGCTGGCGACCATATCGTAGCTGCTGACAATCTCTATGGTGGCTCGTTCAACCTGATAACCCACACCTTGGCTACACAGGGCATTACTAATACGATTGTTAAGGTAAACGACCTCGCTGCTGTTGAGGCTGCCATTCGTCCTAACACCAAGGCCATCTATGCTGAGACCTTCGGCAATCCCAATAGCGATGTCACCAATATCGACGCCTTGGCAGCTGTAGCCCACAAGCATAACATCCCCCTGATTATCGACAACACCTTTGGCACACCCTACCTGATTCGTCCTATTGAACATGGTGCTGATGTTGTGGTACATTCTGCCACCAAGTTCATTGGCGGACACGGTTCTTCTCTAGGTGGTGTCATCGTTGACGGAGGCCATTTCGATTGGAAGAAAAATGCCGATAAGTTCCCCACGCTGGGCAAACCCGATCCCTCTTATCATGGAGCCGTTTTTGCTGATGTGGCAGGCGCAGCAGCCTTCGTAACCCGCATTCGTGCCGTCATTCTGCGCGATACAGGTGCCACCATTTCACCCTTCAATGCATTTATCCTGTTGCAGGGTCTGGAGACACTGAGCCTGCGTGTTGAGCGCCATGTGGAGAATGCCCTCAAGGTAGTTGACTTCCTGCAGAACCATCCGAAGGTGGCTAAGGTAAACCATCCCTCGGTAGCTTCCCATCCCGATCATGAGCTCTATAAGCAACTCTATCCCAATGGTGCTGGTTCCATCTTCACCTTTGAAATCAAGGGTGGCGAGAAAGAAGCTTGGAAGTTCATCGACTCACTGGAAATCTTCTCGCTCTTGGCTAACGTGGCTGATGTGAAGAGTCTGGTCATCCATCCTTATACCACCACGCACTCACAGATGACTCCTGAGGAACTGGCTCAGCAGCACATCACTCCATCCACTATCCGCCTGTCTATCGGTACAGAGCACATCGACGATATCATCGACGACCTCAAGCAGGCTTTTGATAAGATTTAAGGAAACAAACAAAAATATAGAAAGGAAAAAATTATGGCAAAGATTGCAAAACAGTTGACCGACCTGATTGGTCACACTCCATTACTTGAACTCAATAAGTTTTCGGCACAGAAGGGTCTGCAGACTCCCGTCATTGCCAAGGTAGAATTCTTCAATCCTGGAGGCAGTGTGAAAGACCGTATTGCATTCGCGATGATCGAGGATGCAGAAAAGAAAGGACTCTTGAAGCCCGGAGCAACCATCATCGAGCCCACCAGTGGTAATACAGGCGTAGGTCTGGCATTGGTATCAGCCGTTCGTGGCTATCACCTCATTCTCACCATGCCTGAGACCATGAGTGTGGAACGTCGCAATTTGGTGAAGGCCTATGGCGCTGAGGTGCGTCTGACCAGTGGCAAGGACGGAATGGCGGGTGCTATCCGTGCTGCTGAGGAGTTGCGCGACTCTATCCCAGGCAGCATCATCCTCCAGCAGTTTGAGAATCCTGCCAACCCTGCCAAGCACTATGCTACCACGGGGGTTGAGATTTGGAACGACACAGATGGTCAGGTCGACATCTTCGTGGCTGGTGTGGGCACAGGTGGTACCGTTTCTGGTATCGGCAAGTATCTGAAGGAGCAGAATCCCAATGTCAAGATCATCGCTGTCGAACCCGCCTCTTCAGCCGTTCTGAACGGTCAGCCCAGCGGTCCTCATAAGATTCAGGGCATCGGTGCCGGTTTTGTGCCCAAGACCTATAATTCCGATGTGATTGACGAGGTGTTCGATGTCGAGAACGACGATGCCATCCGTACAGGTCGTGAGTTGGCTCAACAGGAAGGCCTTCTGGTCGGCATCTCTTCAGGAGCTGCTGCTTTCGCTGCCTCGCAGATAGCCAAGCGCCCTGAAAATGCAGGTAAAAAGATAGTTGTATTACTGCCTGATACAGGCGAGCGCTACCTATCTACCGTGCTCTACGCTTTTGAGGAATATCCCCTCTAAAAGAAAAACATACCAAAAAATTTTGTAGTGTGGCATAAGTTTTATATCTTTGCCACACTATTTTGTATACAATAACTATTAACAACAATGGCTAATAACCTGCTAAACTTCTTTAAACGTCTGTTTGTCAACCAGCGCCAGGAGGAGGACATTGACCAGAAGAGTCAGTATTTGCGCCTTGCCATGATTCTGAAGGCTAGTAAACAGCGCATCTGGATTTTCGATATGGCTCGGCGCCATTACCTCTACCTCTCCGATTCTGGAAAATATGAGGAAGTGTATAATCTTGTAGAGTTTTCCCGCTTGTTCAATCGTGACGATTATGAAGTGCTTAGTCAGGCTCTTGTCGATGTGAGCGAAGGTAATGAAGAATCCAGTGTGGTAAGAGTCAGAAGTAATACCCCTGAATCGGAGCGCATCTATGAGATTAATATTTCAGTGGCAGGTCGTGATAAGCGTGGCAATATTAGTAGTATATTGGGCATACAGCACGATATTACCAACGAGGTTCGTAAGCAGCATCAGGTTAACCAGCTGCTCATGCGTTATCATACCGTGTTCAACACATCATTGCTCGACATGGTGTTCTACGACAAGGATGGTGTTGTTCTAGACATCAACGATAAGGCATGTCAGGCCTTCGGTATAAAAGACCGCGAACAAGTATTAAAAGACAAGTTCTTGCTACAGAACAACCCGATGTACAGTGGTGTCGACTTGCATCTGATGGAGAACACTCGCTCAACCACCTTGGTTGATTTCAGCGACTATCAGGATGCTATTTATCAAACCGAGCGTTTAGGATTGAAGGGAAAGATGTATTACGACTCCACCATCAACCCCATTCGTAATGCCAAAGGTGAATTGGAGGGAGCCTATATGTGCGGTCGTGACATCACGGAGATGGTAGAATCCGTGCATCGCCAGCGCGAAGGTGCTGAGCGTGTGCGTCGAGCCACGCAGCATGTGCAGGCCTATATCGACAACATCAACTATGCCCTGCAGGTCAGTGGCGTCCGCTTCGTGTCCTACTATCCCAAGACCTTTACCTTTGAACTCTCCGACAGTATCAACGAGGCTCGCTTGCGCTTGTCGCAGTTGCGCTGCATCCGTTTGGGCACGCCCCGTTTCCGTCGCACTATTTCCAGTGCACTGAACCGCATGGACCACCTCACCCGATACAACATCAAGGAAACCATCGAGACGGAAATCCGCGATGAGAAGGGTCGACAGATTTGGCTCATGTTCAACATGGTGCCCATCCTCGACAAGGAAGGTCAGGTGGAGCATTATTTCGGAATCTGTCGCAACTTGACCGATATGGTGGAGACTGAGCGTCGTCTGGCTGTTGAGACCCAGAAGGCTCAGGAAACTGAGATGCTCAAGCAGTCGTTCCTGACCAATATGAGCTATGAGATTCGTACTCCGTTGAATAATGTCGTAGGCTTTGCCGACCTGTTTGAGACAGAGCACGATGCTGCTGACGAGGCTTTCTTCGTCGAGCAGATTAAGACGAGTTCGAACACCCTGCTGAGTCTTATCAACGACATCCTGTTCCTCTCTCGTCTGGATGCCAACATGATTGAGTATAACAAGTCAGATGTTGATTTCGCCATGACTTTTGAGAGCCATTGTCAGATGGGCTGGAGCAATATGCCTTCCACCGTGAAGACCGTGGTTGATTGTCCTTACGAGAGTCTGGTGGTCAATATCGACGAATCCAATCTTGGCATGGCTATCGAGCGCTTGTGCTTTGTGGCTACCCAGTTCCTCCATGAAGGCACCATCATTGCCCGTTGCGAGTATCGTCGTGGCGAATTGACCCTCAGTTTTGAAGACAATGGTAAAGGTATCGATGCGGAAACGTTGCCTCACATCTTCAATCGCTTCGTACGTGATAAGAATCAGAAACTAACCGGAACAGGCCTTGATTTGCCCATTGTCCAATTGCTTGTCCAGCAAATGGGAGGAACCATCGAGATAGAGTCCGAGGTTGATAAAGGCGCCACCGTGTGGATATCCATTCCTTGCGAGGCTAAAGTCATTAAACGTCGTGCCAACTAAAATAATGAGTTATGATGTCGTTATTCTCTAATATATTTCGTCGTTTGCGCCGTCAGAAAATCGTGCGTAGACTTACTGCTCATGACTTGATGGAAAAGGCGTTGAAAATCAGTGCCAACAATGTGATTATCTACGATATCCCCCACCAGCATGTCATCAAGGTAAGTGGCAAAATGTTGCCCGACGAGGGCATCAGTGTCGAGGGCTTTAAAGAACATGTCTATCCTGACGACCTCGACTTGGTGGTCAACAGCATCCTGGATCTCATGGCAGGCAAGGCGCAGAGTCTGGAGTTCGACTATCGCTGGAACTTCGACTATACGGGTGGCGAGCCCCGTTGGGGGTGGCTGCATAACACCAGTGTGGCTGAATATACAGAGGGTGCTGCCCAGCCCTTGAGCATCGTCAGCACGTTGATTGATGAAACCAAGCTCCATGAGCAGCAGGAGCAGGAAGAAGCGCTTTCTGAGCGTTACAAGCAGATTTTCGAGCATTCCATCATCGGACTTTCCTTCTATTCTCCTGAAGGATGGCTGTTGGATGCCAATGCACAGATGCGATCCATCTGTCATTTCGACAGCGATGAGGAAGATGCCTTCTTCTCCAAGATGAATCTCTTCGATGTGTTCCCCTTCAACGAGGTGCTCGACCGTAACAATATCGCAGACTATTGGGGCTGTTCGCAGAGCATCATTCCAGAGCGAAATATGTCCGAATACCTGGAAATCCGACTGCACCCCATCCACGACGATACCGGCAAACTGGTTTATCTGGCCATTGCCACCCGTGATATTACCGAGGAGCGCGAACTCTATCTGCAACAGAAGCTGAACGAAGCGCAGATTAAGAAAGCCAACGAGGCCATCCAGATTTACGAAACCGAGCTGCGCTATATGATGGAGAATTGCCAAATGCAGGCTTGGCGCATCAGCATTGACCGCAACATTATCGAGTTCTATAATGGATTGAGCACCGTTGTCCGTTCGTTCTCGCTCGAAGATATGCGTAAAATCTTCGTCAATCAGGACGATGACTTCGTGCGTGCCTTGGACGATCCTTATAAGGCTCTTGACCATCCGTTAATCTATGTCGGACAGATGTATCCCCGTGTCTCACAATCTTCTACCGAACTGCAATGGGTACAAATCAACAGCATCCCCGAGTACGACAAGAATGGCCGTCTGTTGGGAAGCTTCGGCATATGGCGTAACATCAACGACATCATGCAGAAACAGGAACAGCTGAAGCGTGAAACCGAGCGTGCCAACGACTCTGGCCATCAGAAGTCCGTCTTCCTGGCTAATATGACCCATGAGATTCGTACCCCGCTGAATGCCATAGTCGGCTTCTCCGATTTGCTGCAAGCCATCGATTCGCCTGAGGAGAAACGTGAGATGATACGCATCATCCACAACAATTGCGACATGCTGCTTCGTCTTGTCAACGACATCCTCGTGCTGTCCAATGTCGATGCCAATGCCATGCAGATGCGTCCAGAGCAGATTGACTTCGTCGCTGAGTTCAACGACATCTGCAAATCGCTGGCAGAGCGTGTACAGGAACCCACGGTCCAATTCCAGAGCGAGAGTCCTTGCGAAACGCTGCCTGTCTTCATCGACAAGAGTCGCATCCAGCAGGTCATCACCAACTTCGTTACCAATGCCGTCAAGTACACCCATCAGGGATACATCCGTGTGGGCTACCGCCCTGTGGAGCGCCAAGGTCGCCAGGGCCTCTACGTCTATTGCGAGGACACGGGTGCAGGCATTCCTGAAGACCAGCTCGGTCGCGTCTTCGAACGCTTTGTCAAACTCAATGACTACGTCCAGGGCACAGGTCTCGGCCTCTCCATCTGTAAGGCCATCATCGACAAGTGCGATGGCGAGATAGGCGTCGATAGCGAGTTCGGCAAAGGCTCCACCTTCTGGTTCTGGATACCCACAAATGCAACTAATTATAAACAAATAACAAAGTGATTATGAAAAAGATGATGATTTTCGTCACTCAGTCTTCTCCATCACTCTGGGTTACAAGTTCGCTCTCTAATCACGTTTGAGCATAACAAACAAAGGCTGCGCCCAATCTGAGCGCAGTCTTTTCTTTTTGTTAATACCTCAGACTCTCTGTTTTCACTCACAGAGCGATTGGTCCGTGTCCCATGCAACTCGTGGTTGTGATGGCCGTCAGGAAGGCTGTGAGAGCGGCTACTATCACCTTCACCGCTACCTCAACAATACGATTCGTCTTCATAAGCTACATCTTACTTCTGACATCTTACGTCTTCCATCGCCTAGTTCTGTCCCAGGCCGCCGCCTGAGTTGCCTCCGTTGTCACCACCGGTGTTGCTGTTACCGCCCTGGTTCTGGTTTCCGCCATTCTCCGTAGAACCGTTCTCTCCGTCACCCGTAGATCCGTTTTCAGGGTCCTCAATCTCTGCGTCGTCGTCGCTGGTCACGCGCTTCACCTCGTTACCATTGCGGTCGTAGCAGGTGATGACGATGGCGGTGTTCTTCAGCTCGTCCTTCAGATCCACATCGGGAGTGAAGATGATGCGACGGCTGGTAATCAGACCGGTCTTCACCTTGTTCACGTCCTCCACAGACTTCGAACGCAGTCCGAAGCGCATGGTACCCAGTCCGGGCAGTGCCACGCTGTGACCTTCGGTTGCCCATGCCTTGATTACCTCACCAGCTGCATCCCAGCAGGCCTGCATCACACCCTGGCTCACGCCGCTGCGCAGGGCAGCCTCCTTGATCACCTTCTTCTGGTTCAGGCTCGAATACTGTTCAGGCGACATCACGTAGCGATAAACGCCAGCATCGTTCGGGTCCTTCGTGAACTTCAGCTTCTTCTCAATTGCTCTTACTCTCATTGTCATAGTTTTAATCTCCTCTTAGTTTAGTTTTGTTTAATTTTTTAATCTTTTAATTTTTTATTTTTTTTAATCTTCCTCGTCTCCATTCGCGACTTCCTTTTTTACGCTCTGGGCAGGCCGTAAATTTTGCCAGGCCTGAAAGCAAATTTTTGGTGCCCTTCGCTCCAATTCCATCGTTCCTATTGACAATGCAAAGGTACGAATAATTCATAAGTCCTGCAAATAAAAGTGCCAAAATCCGCCTTTTTTGACCCCCTATTTTTGCCCTAATTTTGCAAGAAATTAAAATGCATGAAATATAGACAACTCGATTGTTACGTTGTTATTTGTTACTTGTTACTTTAAGCGGTTTTCAAAAATACGGGAAATAATGAATACTTATATATAATATATATATTATATATAAGTATTAAATAAATTAACAATTAATTCTTTACACCATCTTCTTTTGCCCCTTCTTTCCTTGCAGACAAAAATATATGGCTTAAAATAACAAATAACAAATAACAAAATAACTTTTCCTTTCTTATTCTTGCACTTTACGAAAAATATAACTATCTTTGCAGGAACATTACTAACAACCCACGCTTATGGCACAGTTTAACATACAGGCTTATAAGGCAGTGGGGGGGGCATTTTTTAAGCAAGCCCTCCGCACTTTACCTCTTATATTATTATTGGCTCTCCTCCCCGTTTCGTGCGAGAAGGAGCTGTTCCACTATGCTGAGATTACTGAGTATCATGCAGAGTCTCAGCAACTCGACGTGGCTACCACCGACAGCATAGCCCGTTTCTCTTCGAAGGTTCAAGGCTTCGTGGCTCAACATCCTGATGCCAAGGACGACCCCTTGTATCCTGAGATTCTCGAGAACATCAATAATGCCAAGCTCAACATTACCATCATCATCCACGATGAATGGGATGGCGAGACGCATATAAAATACTGATTATGAACTATACCGAATAAAATATTATTTCATTTAGCAGCATAGCGATGCTGTGTTTGTTTTAATTTATGGTTGAAAAAGAAATTATTATTCGTACCTCGTCCGCTGTGAAGTTCGCGAGGTTTTACAAAAAGAATTATGCACACGTGGAAGTCACGTGATGCCTTTTAATATGCATTTTAGAAAGTAGTTTTGTACCCTCGTGGTTCGGGAGGATAGCGAGGATTTTAAAAGAATAATAACGTAAAACAAGAAATATGATTTGGATTATAGTCATTGCATTGGTTTGGATTGTGGTACTCTATGCTATAACGCATGTGAGGCCTATTCCTGATTATGGTGACTTTGAACAATAAAACAAAGAATATAATGAAATACGAAAATACATTTAAGGCAATAGACCAAATCCTGTGGAAGGAACAGGGTTGCGGTAGTGAGTTGGACTATCTGGAGCAGAAATCATGGATGCTGTTCCTGAAGTATCTTGACGACCTGGAAACAGAGCGTGAGGATGAAGCTGAATTGGAAGGTAAGACCTACAAGCGATTGGTTTCAGGTTTCTATCGTTGGAGCCAATGGGCAACACCCAAGAAGAAAGACCCTCAGACGGGTAAGATGGTACTGGATACTGTTAATGCGATGAGTGGTGACGACCTTGTGGAATTTGTTGACCAGAAGCTCTTTCCATACCTCAAAGACTTCCAGAACACAGCTACCCAGACGGATAGCCTTGAATATAAGATAGGTGAAATCTTTGGTGAGCTACATAACAAGATTCGCTCTGGATTCAATATGCGTGAGATTATCAACATGATTGACGAACTCCACTTCCAGAGCGCTGAGGACAAGCATGAAATGACGGTGCTTTACGAGAGCAACATCCAGCGCATGGGCAATGCTGGCCGTAATGGCGGTGAGTATTACACGCCCCGTCCATTGATTCGCAGCATTATCAAGGTGGTTGACCCTAAGATAGGTGAAACAGTTTATGACCCTGCTTGTGGTTCGGCTGGTTTCCTCTGCGAAGCATTCCTTTACATGAAGGAGAAGATTAAGAGTGTGAAAGACCACGAGATTTTGCAGAAAGACACTTTCTATGGCAAGGAGAAGAAAGGACTGCCCTATATCATCGCTACCATGAATATGATTTTTCATGGCGTATCTGCACCCAACATCACGCATGGTAACACCCTTGCCATGAACCTCAGTCAGATTCAGGAGAGCGACCGCAAGAACGTAATTCTTGCCAATCCTCCCTTTGGTGGCAATGAGCGTGGCGAGGTGTTACAGAACTTTGAGATACGCACCTCTGAGACTGCCTATATGTTTATGCAGCACTTCATCAAGATGCTGAAGGCTGGTGGTCGTGCAGGTATTGTCATCAAGAATACTTTCCTGAGCAATGGTGATGCAAGTGCCATCCGTAAGATGCTCTTGGAGAACTGCAACCTTCATACCATCCTCGACCTCCCTTCTGGTGTGTTCACAGGTGCTGGTGTAAAGACTGTTGTTTTGTTCTTCACCAAGGGCGAGCCAACGGAGAAGATTTGGTACTATCAGGTAGATAAGCACTTCACCAAGACGCAGCCATTGACTGAGGCAGACATGGAAGAGTTCCTCACCTTGCAGAAGACGCAAGGAGAAAGTGAACATTCGTGGACCATAGATGCAACAAAGCTCGACGATGATTGCGACCTTAGTGTGAAGAACCCCAACAAAGTTGAGGTAGTTGACGAGCGCACTCCCAGCGAGATTGCAGAAAGCATCTTTGCCCTCAACAGCGAGAACCAAACTCTTATTGACGAAATAATGGAGATGGTGAAATGAAAGAAGGTTGGGAGTATAAGAGTTTAGGGGAGGTCTGCAGAATCTTTAACGGAAATAGTATAAATGCAGATTATAAAAAGACCCATTATATGGGACTTAGCGAAGGCTATCCCTTTATTGCCACAAAAGACGTTTCATTTGATGGAATAATTGATTATGAGAATGGCGTAAAGATTCCATTTGACGAAGGGTTGAAAGTCGCAAAACCGAATTCTGTATTTATCTGTGTAGAAGGTGGAAGTGCAGGAAGAAAAATCGGGTTAGTTAATAGAGAGGTTTGCTTTGGGAATAAACTTTTTTGTTTAGACTCCCAAGGCTCCGTATTAGGCCCATTTATATATTATTACCTAAAAAGCGAACTTTTCCAAGACCAATTCGCAGAAAGACTTACAGGTCTTATTGGGGGAGTTAGCGCTAAGAAATTTAACGATATTTCTATTATATATCCTTCTCTCTCCGAGCAGCAATTCATTGTTGATTATCTTGACTCTGCTTTTGCGAAGATAGATACGATGAAGGCAAATACAGAAAAAGCCCTCAATGAAGCCAAAGCCCTCTTCCAAGCATCACTCAAAGAAATGCTTGAACCAAAAGAAGGGTGGGAAGAGAATAAGTTGGGGTCTATAACTTCCAAAATTGGATCTGGTGCAACACCTAAAGGGGGCAGAAAAGTTTATATCGAAGAAGGGTGTCATCTTATTCGAAGTATGAATGTCCAATATAATGAATTCAAATATGATGAACTTGCTCATATTTCAGATGAAGCGGCGAATCAATTGAATGGTGTTGAAATTCAAGAAGATGATGTGTTGTTCAACATAACCGGAGCATCTATTGCAAGATGTTGTGTTGTACCTACAGATGTATTACCAGCTAGAGTTAATCAGCATGTATCAATATTGAGATTAAAGCAGGAGGTTCTTCCAAGATTCTTGAGCTATATAATGAACAGTCCAAATCACCAAAAAAGATTGTTAGAAATTGGCGAAGCTGGTTCTACAAGGCAAGCTCTTACAAAGACAGATCTTGAAAACCATGTGATTAGTTATCCAACTATTGATAGTCAAAATAAGATATTATGTACTCTCGACTCCCTCAAGTCGAAGGTTGACCGCCTCCAGGCGAACTACGACAAGATTTCTCTGGAGTGCGACGCATTGAAACAAGCAATATTACGACAAGTATTTGAATAACTGAAACTTAAAATTATGAAAAAGTGGTTATTTCTTATTGGAGGTGTGGTAATGGGTGTTATTTTTACTTTAGTTATAACAATTATAGCTAATAGTGAAGATAATACTACAGTAGATGAGGTAAATAATACCACACAAGTCAACAACACATCGTTTTTTGATGAAGATGAAACACCTGGTGAAATACTCAATGTGAAATCATTTAAAGTGTTTCGGGTGTATAATCAGGCTGAAGCATTTGTACATGGTCAAGACAACGACGGATACTATATTGGTACTGTATATTTGCTCAGATACAAAATAGAAGATTTAGTTCTCAAAAAAGTATCACCTTTTTATGAGGGCCAGATTATAAATGTTCCTAAAGGAAAAGTTGCGAGATTATTTGGAACCCATCGTTATTTTAATAATGAAGGGTATTATAGATCTTTTCCTGTAGTTAGAATAGTGGATAAATAATTATAACCCAAATATGAACGAAGCGCAGACACGATTTAACAAGATAGACCCTAAGCTACTCAATGTCCGAGCAGCAATCCATCGTCGAAACTCTCGACTCTCTCAAATCCAAGGTTGACAAACTCCAAGAGAACTACAACAAGATTTCTCAGGAGTGCGACGCATTGAAACAAGCAATATTACGACAAGTATTTGAATAAATATGGATAATAGTAGTAATTCTGACATATTATTGAAAAAACTATTTGCCACAATGTCAATTGAGCAAAAGTATGCTTACTTATATACGATTTTAGCGTTTTTAACTTATGCTGACGATGAAGATAGTGAAGACATTGAGACTCTTGAAGAGAATAGTTTGATTTATATGCAAATGGCTATTTTAGTAGACGATAATTTAAACTTGATAGGAATGACTCAAGATAATCTTAGTAGTGCCTTGTCTTTTTTTGACAACCAAATGTTAAGTCCTGTAGATTATCTAAGAGGGGTAGATTCATTAATATTGGATAGTTTGCTTTTTGTATGTTCATGCATTGTGGAAACTAAGAAAACTGAATACAAGGGACAAAATATCAGAAAGTTAGCTAAAGATTTTCTTTTTGATTATTTTGCACAATTAAATTATTCGAAAGATAAAGTAGATAGTACAATAAATAAAATATTATCCTTTTTTCCTAATAGCTAAACCCCAAAATAATATGAACGAAGCGCAGACACGATTCAATAAGATTTCTCAGGAGTGCGACGCTTTGAAACAAGCAATATTACGACAAGTATTTGAATAAGAATATGGATATAAAAGAAATCATCGAACCACTTGTGAAACAGGCAGAGCATTTTAATGCTGGTGAGACGAAAGTAGTGATGGACTATAATGACGATTGGGAAGTCAAAATAGTAGTAAGACGAAAATTTAAGAATAAGTAATGAACGAAGCGCAGACACGATTTAATAAGATAGACCCCAAGCTAAGGGATGCTGGCTGGGGTATTGTTCCAGGAAGTAAGATACTTGTGGAGCAGAGTGCTTATATTGCGCCTGGTCGTATCACGACAACGGGCAATAAGAATCCGAAGAAGGCAGACTATATCCTTGAATACAAGGGTATAAAACTGGCTGTGATAGAGGCCAAGAGCGACGAAAAAGACGTGTCTGAAGGTGTAGGGCAAGCAAAGCTCTATGCTGACGCTTTGAAGATTCGCTATACCTATAGCACCAATGGCGATGAGATATGGTTCATCGACATGGGCATCAAGGACGGCAAAGGAGAGTATATCATTCCCAGCAAGGAATATGATATCAACAATTTCCCAACGCCACAGGACTTGTGGCAGATGACCTTCCCAGAAGAGAACCCATGGCGCGACAAGTTCAATCTTTGCGCACTCAATCGCAGTGGTGGTCGTCAGCCTCGCTACTATCAGGAAATAGCCATCAAGAATGTGCTGGAGGCTGTGGCTAAGCAAAGGAATCGCATCTTGCTGACTATGGCAACAGGAACGGGTAAGACCTATACGGCTTTCCAAATCTGTTGGAAACTGACTCAAACGAAATGGAACACCAAGGGTGTGGAGCGTGCTCCAAGAATCTTGTTCATTGCTGACAGAAACATTCTTGCTAATCAGGCCATCAACGACTTCGACCAATTCCCTGAAGATGCCATGTGTCGTGTAACGCCCAAGGAATTGAGAAAGAACAATTACAAGGTGCCAACAGCCCGTAATCTTTACTTCACAATCTTCCAGACGATGATGACTTCGCCCAATGCACAAAAAGCAGAGGAGCAAGGCATCAAACTGCCAGAAGGTTCAGACGACCAGCCATACTATATGCAGTATGAGCGTGACTTCTTTGACTTCATCATTATTGACGAGTGTCATAGAGGTGGAGCAAACGATGAAAGTGAGTGGCGAAAGTTGATGGAATACTTTGACAGCGCTTATCAGCTGGGTATGACTGCCACACCAAGAAGAAAGGACAATGCCAATACTTACGCCTACTTCGGAGCTCCTGTATATACCTACTCGCTGAAACAAGGTATCGAGGATGGTTTTCTTGTCCCCTTCCGTGTTGACATCTCTACAAGCAACATTGACGACTATCAGTGGAAAGAAGGCGACATCGTGAAGAGTGGAGAAATAGACCTTGAAAAGGTTTACTCGGAGTCGGATTTCTATAATGGCAGAATCCAGATAAAGGAGCGCGACGAACATCGTGTACAGGAGTTGCTTAACAAGATTGATCCAGATGAAAAGACCATCATCTTCTGTGCCACTCAGAAACATGCCATGATAGTTCGTGATATGGTGAACAAGCACAAGAAGAGACCAGCCAACAACTATTGTGAACGAGTGACAGCTGATGATGGTGAAGTGGGTGAAGCCACATTGAGAACATTCCAAGACAACGAAAAGCTGTTGCCTACTATCCTAACAACTTCCTATAAGTTGAGCACTGGCGTGGATGCCCGCAATGTAAGAAACATCGTATTGATGCGCCCTGTTCAGAACATCGTAGAGTTTAAGCAAATCATTGGCCGTGGTACTCGCTTGTTCGACAAGAAGTATTATTTCACCATCTACGACTTCGTAGGTGCTTGCGATATGTTTAAAGACCCAGATTGGGATGGTGATACCTATTGTCCTATTTGTGGCAACTGGCCTTGTACTTGCAAGAAACACCCACCAGGTCCTCCTAAACCCTGTCCGAAGTGCGGTCAGATTCCTTGCATCTGCAAACCAGAGCCATGTCCTGTTTGTGGTAATCTTCCTTGTACGTGTGAAGTGCCCAGAACAAATCTGATAGATATTAAGTTATCTAATGGAAGAAAATTGTCTCTTCACACCACATGGGAACAGAAAATATTCTTTGGTGACGAATTTATCACTCTTGATGAATACGTTCAGAAACTCTTTGGTAAGATACCAGAATTTTTCTCTGGAGCAGATGACCTCAGAGAAAAATGGTCTAATCCCGAAACCAGAGAGCAACTATTGAGAACGATGGATGAAGCAGGTTTTGCAGAGGAAAAGCTGTTACTCTTGAAGAGCATGCTGAAGATGCAGAAATGTGACTTGCTGGATGTTCTGGAATTTATTGCATACGACTCTACACCAATCGAAAGGGTTAAGAGAGTCGAACTTGTGAAGAAACAGTATGTAGATTCTTTGAACAAGGAACAGCGTGAATTTGACAACCTCATCCTGCAATACTATGTCACCAATGGTTTCAAGGAACTGGGTTCAGATAATCTGAAAACCTTCATCACCATTAAGTTTAATTCTATGAGTGATGCTAAGGAAAAATTAAAGATGTCTGTTGCCGATATGCGTGCACATTACTTTGAATTACAACGAAGATTGTATAGTGCATAGTGAGAATTAACATATGAATCAGTACCTATCTAGTATTAAACAATAGAAATTATGGAAGCAAATACCGGAATTTATTTAATTGTCCTATTAATCGCATTAGTTATTTGGTTACTACCTATTATCTTGTTCTTCAAGGTGTGGGGGATGTGTAATGACGTAAAAAGAATAAAGGAAATAATGGAGCGATTTGAATACAACAACTCCAGTCCTTCTGTGTAAATGCACAGCAGAACCTCTTGTGCAATATAACAATGAAAATGAAGAAAAATATGTCAATATTTGGTGCATCGGGATAAATTCCGTACTTTTGCACAACATTTGAGATAAGAGCCGAAGTTTTCGATCTCGAAAAGTCTGGAACACTAATTGAATCTGAATGCGAGGCTACCAGCTCACACCAAACGGCGTGGGCATTGGTAGTATCGACGTATTCAGAGGGTCGTTCCAGCCCCTTCGAGATCGTTGTTTATTATTAGTGCGCCACGCTCTTTTCCAAATTTCTTTTAACTTGAAACTATAAATATGAAACCCAAACTACCCAGGGCTTTGCTCTGGAAAGATAAGAATACAATTGACGAGATACTGAAGGAGCCCTTTGGCGGCCAGCTTTATCATATGCTTATGGCAATGTCTCGTAACATGAGTATGCCCTTTGCACTAGAGATGCATCTAACCATCTTGAACGAAGTGTTTTACCAATGTACGCGAGTGACTTATGAGAAAGACCCCGACGCTATGGTGCGCAACTATTCCACCGACATCAAGGCTAACGTTGGAGGGCTGCAAATGACGACCCGGATGGTGCTGATGCTGATGATGTATCTGTTGATGGCACAGAGTGACAGGTCTGACGAGGTTCAAACATTCATCGGACGTCTGAGACTGTACTATAAAACGCCCAAGCAGTATGACCTTGACCTGCATGCAGAGGAATGTTTCCTATCGTCTTTTCCCTATGCGAAAGGTGATGAGGGATTCTTCCTTATACCCGAACCATGCCCCGCAGACGATTTAGAAGGTATGGTGATAGACTGGCAGGAGGTGACGCGAGGATACTCGAAGCAGATGATTAGGAATGTGTTGTTATTGTGGCGTAACACTCGGGAAGAGAAGAAAGTGCTGGGAATGATAGAACAGAGTTTCCACAAGCGTGCGCTGACGCTGTTTAAAGACGATCCTGAGGACGTGGCTGACGATGAGTTTTTCAGCGTATATCGCAGTGGGCTGGGGGCTGACAACGAAGATGAAGGCCCCGTCTGCGAGTCATGCGGTGCGCCGATTGTAAACCGCTTGGAGGAATCTGAGAGCTTGACTGAGTTGGAACTGAAGTTGAATCTGTTTGAAAAACGAAACGCCGAACTGGAAACAGAGAATGTGCGCCTGAAGTCGGAACTTAACAACCACAGACAGAGGAGCAAAAGGGACCGGGCGTTCACACTGAAGATGATCGTAGACTACTGCAAGAATCAAGTAGAGCTGCGTCAAGTAGAGGGCATCATTAAAATGCTAAACGTATTCTTGCGTAACGGAGCTAAAGACGATGAATACGAACTTGTGGATAGCATTGAAGAAGAGTTTAAAAACAGAAAAAATGGAGATTCTGTCAGCGGAAATAAAACCAGCTATGGCGATAACTCTAATATGGTGAACCTCTTTCTGTCAGGAAACGTTGATTACGAACAGTTTTTTGCAGCGCTTCCTGATGATATAAAGGACATTTGGAGAAAACAACTAAATAAGAAAGACAATGGGTGATATTATTTTTGGAAACAAGTATGAGTTTGGCGATCATTTCAAGGCGACATACATTCAGGTGAGTGTTAATAATCAGAATGACAAGACTAATTCGAAAGAATTGGATAAGGATTTACTTGCGCGTGCCATAGAGAACTGTCAGACGTATTTCTGGGCCAATGCATCTTATGCTGTCGTGTTTTGTATCTGTCGTGACAAATATGATATGCCACCTAATAAGACGGCCTTTGAAAAGATGGTGGAGGGACTGAAATATACTAAAAGCGTTCGTGGCTGTCCTGATGGAACCATTGCCAATGCCTTTAGCGACAATCCTATCTACAATGAACATATCAGCGAATGGGAGAAGTTTAATGCATCAGAACGTATCATAAAACTGCGAGATGCGCTGCTGAAGGAATTAAAGTTATAGAAAAAGTTATATAAGTTCTATAGATGTCTAGAGTTTCTTTAGGCATCTTTTTTTTGTCCCTACCTTTGCGTCGTGAACAGGTGTCAAAGCCTCGAAGCCACGCAAAGGATAGTCCTCGCGTGAACATTATTAAAACAAAATTTATATGGCTAAAAAAGTTTATTTAGTTGATTCAACAGGTTATGACTTCTTTATCTGTGAATTTGAAGGTATGGGTTCTGACAACAGACCTCGACTGACGATTATGACGCCAGGAAGACCAGTAGAGAACTTCCTGACGCATCTGGACTATTATGGTGAAGATTATAAGGACTATTATCTCCTTGGCGAGGAAGGCAAGCAAGTTGATGCTACGTTGGTGGTTGAGATGATGGGGCAGATATTGATACGTGGTTTTGATTCTTTCCACAAAATGGCCTTAAGGATGCAAGAGATGCGAAAGAATGGCATCAGCTATGATAGGGAACTTCAAAAACTGCAGATTGAAATACATGAAGTAAAAACCAATGGTACAGGGGATGTGAGATATCGTGTTGACATGTTCGTTGGTGAGGATGGTCGTGTCTTAACAGACAATACGAAATATGATGATATTCATGATATTATCAGAAATTTGAGAGGATTCTTCTACTTTATTGAGGAACAGATGTACATCCCCCTAAGAAAGATATTGCATGTGGAGGAACATCTTAAAAAACAGTTCAAGCGCTATTGTCCCACTGTATTTGACGAAATAGATTAAAATTGTTGAACCCTGAGTTGTTGTGAGAGTTTCCATGGTGAAAAAGTCGACTACCTCAACACTGCTCACAAAAACTTAGGAACAATGTTAGTAGAAATTACAGTAAAGGTGCCCGCAGAGGTGGCATCTGAAATCAGAGCGTTGGCTGAGAAATTGGCGAAGATGCATGTTGCTGGTTCTGACGAAACAGAGCTTCCATTAGAGCGACTGGACTGGTGCATGGCACAGGCTATCAATGAATTGGTAAAAGACAAGGTGATACGCTCATCGCGTGACTATGCCTGGATATTGTCTGTGATGAATGAACAGGTGATGGATGACTTTGAGGAGTATTATACACCTATTTCTTTTATAGACTACCTGAAGATGTTGAAGATAGAAAAGTTGCCAGGGAAGTCCGTGTTATACGATAATTGTGCTCTGGTGGAGAACACGTTCCCTGACTGGGAGTTTTCTGACTGTCCTAACAGCAGTGAGACAATAAGAAGAAGGAACGTTGCCAAGCGTTTTTTGAATGTTTTCATGAGGGCAAAACGAGGCGTTTCGGAAGGATTTTCGGAAAAGTAAGGGTAAGTCGGAAGGATTTCCGGAAGCGTGAAAAGAAGAGCTTTGAGGGGTCAGAAAGATGCAGTACTTTTGCATTGTCGAAAGGACGAAAGCCCAGAAGACAAGAGATCTTTGACTTATTGGAACAACGGACACACTCGGAAGGCCGAGAAGGAGAAAACGAACACGAATTTCACGAATTTAACGAATAAAAAAAGATTTAAGATGAAAAAAAGAATTAGTAGTAACGTAGATGTGATGCTGGTAAACAGATATGGCATCACGGTGAAGAAGTGCTGCGCTTCGTGCCAGCACAAATGTCTAGATGATTTTGCCAACCGCAAATGTGAACTGACAGGACACAAGGTCAGGGGTAAATACAAATGCGACAATTGGCAGATGTGCGAACAGTTGGAATTGATGGGCTGCGAACGTGGAAAAGTGCAGCGCAGGGAATACCAACTTACTCTGATGGAGGTGAGAGCCTCCGAAAGTCTGGCGATGCAGAGGGGATTGACAATTACCCCGAAGAAGCTGGAGGATATTCAACAGGAGTTCGAGACGGAACACGGATCGAGATTCCTGATACATTAAAAAATTAAATTTCAGAAAAAAATTAAAGATTAAAGCGTATGACGAAATTAAACATGAAAATCAAGGTGACTACGGTGCAGCACGGTTTTGCACTGGAGATTGGAGAGAAGGGCTGGTTGTGTGAAGACGAGCTGGAACTGGCGGAGGCTGTAGCCTTCAGAGTGGGAATGGGATGCACGAAGCCCATATCGAAAAAGAAAATGCGTATGCTGCTGCGTGCGATGGCATACGGGAAATTAAAGATCAATGAAGAAAGAAATTAGGGGAAATTGGGGAAAATTAAGCTGCGCGTTCAGTGAAGAATATCGGGGAAAATAAATTTCCCATAATTTCCCTAAATTTTATTCCAAACAAAAAAACATTAATTTAAGAACCTTGAGTGAAGCAGAGGGAATCAATTGAGCATCGCAAGTGTGCGGTGTAAGGCCTAATCTCAACGTGGACCTCAGCACAAAAACTCAAGAAGACTATGATTATCAAAGTTAAAGTAGACGACAAGACGTATGCCCGTATGACAGAGGGCAAGCGTGTGGAAGGTACCATCGGATATAACGAGTTTACCAAGGAGCAC
>Ga0256407_10003022_pt1 | contig 30742 bp, 22 predicted proteins | sample RumenRJG_04DNA_FD_193489 | JGI IMG/M metagenome (GOLD analysis project Ga0256407, IMG submission 193489) | Bovine rumen microbial communities from Lethbridge, Alberta, Canada - RJG_04 | ecosystem: Host-associated > Mammals > Digestive system > Stomach > Rumen | place: Canada: Alberta...
CCAAGTAGGCGCTCCTTGATTTCGTTCACATACGAGATGATGCCGCCCTTGAAATACTTCGAGGCACCAGGCACTGAGATAATGGCCTCAGCGATACGACCACCCGTACAACTCTCCGCCGTTCCGACGGTCTTTTCTGTCTCCCAGAGAATCTCGCTGATTTCCCTGCTTATAATCTTACTTTCAAAATCCATATTTCATTTTTTCATTATTTCATTGTTTCATTGTTTATTCGAAGGTGACCTTCGAAAACGCTGGTGCATCAATATCACAGAATTCTCCATCGAGATACTTGTAGTAGCCCACGATACCGATCATCGCCGCATTGTCCGTCGTATAGCTGAACTTCGGGATATAGATCGTCCAGCCATAGCGCTTCTGCGCATCATAGAAGGCATTGCGGAGACCGTTGTTCGCACTCACGCCACCAGCCACAGCCACATGCTTGATACCCGTCTGCTTCACGGCCTTCTTCAGTTTCTTCATCAGGATGTCCACGATGGTCCACTCCAGCGAGGCTGCGATATCCTCCTTATGATGCTCCACGAAGTCCGGATCCTCCTTCACCCACTTCTGCAGCGAGTAGAGGAACGATGTCTTCAAACCCGAGAAACTGTAGTCCAGTCCTGGGATGTTTGGTTCTGCAAACGTATAGGCCTTGGGATTGCCTTGACGCGCCAGACGGTCGATGATCGGACCACCTGGATAACCCAGTCCCATCACCTTCGAGCACTTGTCGATAGCCTCACCCGCTGCGTCGTCGATGGTCTGTCCCAGCACCTCCATATCGTTGTAGGCATTCACCTTCACAATCTGCGAGTTACCACCACTCACCAACAGACACAGAAACGGATAAGGCGGAGCCCCACATTTCTCGTTCCTCGTTCCTCCTTCCTCGTTCCTCGAAATGATAAAATGCGCCATCACATGTCCTTGCAAGTGATTCACGTCGATGAGGGGAATCCCCAGACTCCTGGCAAAACCCTTCGCGAAACTCACGCCCACGAGCAATGACCCCATCAGCCCCGGTCCACGCGTAAAGGCGATGGCCGTCAACTGTTCCTTGGTGATTCCAGCCTTCTTGATAGCCTGATCCACCACCGGCACCACATTCTGCTGATGCGCCCGCGATGCCAGTTCCGGCACGACACCACCGTAAGCCTCATGCACAGCCTGCGAAGCCGTCACGTTCGACAGCAGCACCCCATTCTTCAGCACCGCCGCCGACGTATCATCACAGCTCGACTCTATACCTAATATATATATTGGGGTCTCCCCTTCACTCACCATATCTTTTCTATCATCTTCCATATTCATCACATCTTTTAAATCCCAATCCTCCTCCCTTTCTTTGGAGGGTGGGGACAGGGGGAGGCTTTTAATACGTCAGTACTTCCACCCCGTGATCCGTCATTACAAGCGTATGCTCCCACTGGGCACTCGGTTCCTCATCCTCCGTGATCACCTCCCAGCCGTACGGGTCGTCAGCATCGATAAAAACACGCCAAGTACCCATATTGATCATCGGCTCAATGGTGAACACCATACCCGGCACCAGCAACATGCCCGTACCCCGATGACCGTAATGGTTCACGTCGGGCTCCTCATGGAACTGCAGCCCTACCCCGTGTCCAGCCAGGTCTCTCACCACCCCATAATGGTATTTCTCGCAATGCTTCTCAATAGCGTGGCCGATGTCACCAACAAACGAATAAGGCTTTGCCACCTCCATACCGATCTCCAGACATTCCTTCGCTACCCGCACCAGTTGCTCTTTCTCCGGCGTCGTCTTGCCGATGATGAACATACGGCTGGCGTCAGCATAATAGCCATCGAGAATCGTCGTGAAATCCACGTTGATGATATCACCCTCTTCCAGCACGTCTTCCTCCTTCGGGATACCGTGACACACCACCTCGTTGATCGATGTGCATACCGACATTGGGAAACCCTCATAGTTCAGACAAGCGGGGATGGCCCCGTGGTCCTCACAGTATTGACGGCAGATCTTGTCAATCTCCAGCGTGCTCATGCCCGCATGGATCTGCTTGGCCACTTCGTCGAGCACACCCGTATTCACGACACCAGCCCTGCGGATGCCCTCTATCTGTTCCGGTGTCTTAATCAGTTCACGAGTCGGCACTAGCTTACCCTTATTCTCCCAGTACATGATGGTCTTGTCCATCTCCGTCGGTTCCTGACCCGACAGGCAGTGCCATCTCTTTTTCTTCTTAAACGCGTTCATCTTAAAACAATTTGCAACGAATTCCTTAGAAATCCGCTGCAAAGTTACAATTAACTGCGCAAACCGCAAAATAAATTAAGATTTATTTCATAACGTTGTCATGATTGTCAATTGTCATTTGTCATTTTCGTTTTTGGATACTCTGTCATTGCTCATAATATAATAAAAATATATATTTATTATATTATGGCTGAAATTAGGGTGTCTGATTTCGATTTTGACAAATGACAAAATGACAAGATGACAATGTTCGGGCTATGTACAATGAAATTTTCGTACCTTTTGCATTGTCAACGAAGCAGACGAAATTTGCGGCCTAACTGGGCGACAAAAATTTCCAAACGCACGGGCACGTGTTACCTAGGGATATCGCAAAACAGAGTCTAATCGGAGATAAGTAAAAATAATCAACTTTTCGATTAAGCGAACACCATCAGGTCAGGGTGTGATTTTTATTCAAATTTATTCCCGTTCCATGTGAAGCGCTTCTCTATTTTGCCTGCAGGGGTGTGGAAAGTGTAGATGAGGGTCTTCCCCTGGCGAGGTAGGGAATGAGTGCCAATAATCGAACCTGGAGGTGCATCGAACTCGAGCCCCAGATCACGGGCATATGCCAGCTTCATCGAACGGCTGTCATTGGCATAGATATAGAATTCAACACCCGTGTACTGTCCGGCTATGGGTTGTCCGTTATGGTAATCATCGTTGGAGAAAGCCACCAACTTGTGCTTCTTATCAGCATAGTTCCAGAAACAGCACTCGATGACCTTGCGGTATTCCTCATTCTCAGACACATAGCTCAGATAGCCGTTCTGCACATCGACGATGAAGGAATCGCCAGGCTTGGGTTTCTTGCCGTTGCGATACAAGTCCCAACTCGTCTTCATCCTGCTCAAGGACTCGCCAATGTCATCACCTGCCAGCAGGGCTGAGACAAAGTCCTTGATATTGGGCGTAGCACCCTTGAAGGCGACGTGGACAGGACCTAACCCATCTTCGTATTCATAGGGTTCTGTCTTAGAGAACACGGGCTTCATACCGTCCCTTGTGAAGGTATGCTGAAGAGGGCCTTCCTGCCCCCACTCTTGTACCACTACATTCTTACCCACCTTCGGCAACTGACAGAACATCTGGGTAAACTCCTCCTTGTCGCTCCACCTGTAGCCTTTCAGGATGGCTGGCTCTGGGGTAAGACATTTCCTGGCAGGATCATAGTCGTAGGTACACAACACCTCTATACATGGATCAGTAGGCTTGCCTAACAGGACAGCCAGAAGTTTATGACCATTCGAGCGGTTCCAATAGCAGGCCGACATATACTCGCCATCGGTACCGGCATCACCCACCGACACATAGCCATTCTTGCTATCTACGGTAACGGTCAGATCGGTCTCTTCGTCGAGTACGACCTTTGACAGTCCTTTTTCCATCGCATCACGCACCTCGCCTACCATCCATGTGGGCCATGTCTGGTCGAAGCGCTCGAGCATGATGCCAAGGCTGCCATTGATGACGTTGTCAATGGTCTTGGTTTTCCAACCCTCGTTAACCACTGTGAGAGGACAACTCTCAAATTGTCTGTCCTGAGCCTGCATCATGGAGCAAGTCATTAGGACGATCGATATCAGGAACCATTTTGTCTGCTTCATGGATGCAAAGATACAAATAAATCAGAAGAATACCAAATTTTATATTAATTTGTGACGAGATTAGGGGGAAGCATACAAAAAAACCGCAGGTTCCTCACGGAAGCTGCGGTCTTACAAAATAATATTATCAATTAATTCAATGAATGACCTAGTCTTAGAAGAAGAGGTAGCGGTTGTCCACGACGCCAGCCTTCTGATAGAGCTCCTGCATGAAGCGGGCAGCAGCCTGAGCTGCCTGCTGCTGCAGCATCTTCTCTGTAGCCTTCTCGTCGAACTTCACGCCTTCGCGAGCGGCCTTCTTGAGCACCTGGAAGAGGTAAGCACCTCCGTTACCCTTGACAATAGCCTTGCTGAATTCACCCTGCTTGGCGGCTGCTACGGCTCCTGCAAGAGCGGGCTCGCTGGCACCAGTAGCCTGTACGAAGACAGGAGCGGTGAACGTGATCTGGTTGACGGAGTCGATGCGAGCACCCTTAGCCTTAGCGGCTGCGATGTCGGCTACACCTGCGAGCTTGGTCTTGATCTGCTCGAACTTCTTCTCACGAACAACATCAGCCTTGACCATCTCCTTGACAGCATCGAGTGAACGATAGCCTACGGGGTGGATGCCTGTGAGGGCTACTACCAGCAAGTTGTCGTTGTTACCGCACTCATAGAGGGGGCTCACCTCACCTACCTTAGCGTCGAAAATCCACTTCATGGTCTCGCGGGTGGCACGAAGACCAGCCACATTGTGCTCAGAGTTGAACATATCGCGACGCTCCTGCACCTTGAAGCCGAACTTTGAAGCGTTCTTCTCGAGGTCCTCGATCGTCTTGTTCTCGCTGACATACTGGCTGAACTTGTTGTAAGCCTCAGAATAGGTAGCCTTTGAGAAGTCGATGGTGTGCTTTACGACAGCGACGTCGTACTTATCGACCATAGCCTTGCGGTTGGTTACCTGCAGCACGATGTTGCCCTGTGAGAACTCGATGTTCTTCAAGTCATTGACACTAAGGGTATTGATAGAGTTGAGATAGTTCTTGGAATCCTCGTCCATAGAAGCTGAGTTCTCATACATGGCAGAGGTGAGCCACTGTTTCTCGGCGGTCTGACCGTACTTCTTGGCGATGGCCTCGAAATCGGCACCAGCCTTGAGGGCTGTATAGATGCTGTCGGCGGTCTTGCGGGCTGCCTCGATGGTAGCGCCACCTACCTGGATCTGACGATACTCGATACTGTCAGGCATCTGTACCTTGGCAATGAGCTTCACAACGTTAAGCGTGTTATCGCCCTTGGTCTCGAAGGGAGCAGTGGTCTGGCCTACAGACATAGAGTCGAGCTTAGCTGCGATGTCTGAAGGATAGGCGCGCTTGGTGGCTGCGATACCTGTGTAGGGGAACTGTGACTGAGCCTTGCGGATAACCTCAGCTGGGTTAGCACCGCTCTGCAGCTTGGTAGAAGCTTCCTGCATGGTGGTCAGCAGGGCCTTGCGGTCTGCGGCAGAAGCCTCAACCTGGAAATCAACGTACTTGATGTCGCGGGTCTCAACGGTCTGCTTAAACATCTCCTTCTGCTCCTCGTACTTAGCCTTCAGGTCGCTGTCGTCAACCTTCACATCGTTGTCGTTGATGGATGAATAAGCGATAGAAGCGAGCTGGATGTTGCTCTCCTGATTCTGACCGTCGAAAGCCATCTTGGCTGAAACGGGGTTAGAGAGCAAAGCGTTGCCGATCAGCGCCTGGTACTTCTGGGCCAGGGTCTGCTGACGGAGCTGCTTCTCGATGAACTGCCAATACTTATAGATGCGCTCGTAAGACTCTGCCATCTGAGGGTTAGAGGCGTTCTTCTTATAGTCGTCGAGGAACTTGGTGAGCATGGTGACATCGAAGCGACCAGTCTGCTGGTTGACGAACGGTGAACGCATGAGCATGGGGTTGGTACCCTCCTTCATGACGTTCTGAAGTTCCTCGTCAGTTACGGTCAGACCAACTTTTGCTGCCTCAGCCTGAATAATTTGCTCGTTGACGAAAGAGTTCCACACCTCATCCTTGATGCTGTTGAGCTGCTCCTCGGAGAAGTTGTCGATGCCCTGAGTCATCTTCAGGACTTCCTGATACTCATCAACAAGTGCCTGGAACTCCTGCACATTAACTTTGTTACCTAACACTTCGCCAATCTGCTGACGCTGTTGGTTCTTGGTTGCTTCGCAAGAACGGAAAGCTTCCTCAGCGATGAAGGCGAAAAGGCCAAGACCGATGATACACACCAGTGCAACGCCTCTTTTTCTGATTTTTCCTAATGCTGCCATTTGTTTTATTTATTTTTTTTACTATTTTTACGTTCAGACTACTGTCTATTTTGCATAAATCGGCGACAAAATTACAAAATTTGTCGGAAACAGCGAAATTTTTCTGCAAAAATCTAACTATTCCATGACCTTTAGACGCACAAGTTCGATTTTTGTGGCGGTATTCTTCACAATTTTGCACTCATAGTTGCCAATCCGCACGATTTCATTGAGTTTCGGGAAGGACTGGTATTCGTGCAGTATAAGCCCGCCCAGTGTCATATATTCGTCACTCTCCGGCAGGTCAAGGGAGAACATCTCGTTGATCTTCTCAATCTCCAGCCGGGCAGAGAGCATATACTCTCCCTCGGCAATCTGACGGGCCACATGGGTGGAGTTGTCGTGCTCGTCCTCAATCTCGCCCGTGATCTCCTCCATGATGTCTTCGAGAGAGACCAAACCGCTGGTGCCGCCGAACTCATCGACGACGATGGCCAGCGAACGCTTCTGCTGCATGAGCATCTTCATAAGCTTCGAGGCAAGCATGGTCTCAGGCACATAGTTGATGCTGCGCACGAGTCCCTCCTGTTCGCTGATACGCATGGCCGCGTCTGCCTTTGCCAGACGGAACATGTCGGAGGAGTGGATATAGCCGACGATATGGTCGATATCCTCATGATAGACGATGATCTTGGAGTGACCCGACTCAATGAGCACCTGCTTGAGATCCCCGATGGTAGCGGTATCCTCGACGGCGTCAATCTCCGTACGCGGCACCATACAGTCGCGCACCTTCGTATCCGAGAAGTCAAGGGCATTCTGGAAGATCTTCACCTCCTCGCCTATCTCATCGTCGTTGACGGCATTGTCGATGCTGGTCTGCACAAGGTAGTCTAGATCGACCTTGGTGAACTCGTGGCCTTCAGCGTCGCGGTTCATGCGGATGCCTACGAGGCGCAGCAGACCCTTCGACAGGAGTGTGGCGAAACGGGATATGGGATAGAGCACGACGTAGCACACATAGGCCGGAACAGCAAAGAAAGTGAGCATCGAGTTGGGATTGTTCTTGAAAATGGTCTTCGGCAGGAACTCGCCCGTGAAAAGCACCACCAGCGTGGAAAGCAGCGTGTCGGCAGTGACGCGCATACCGTCGCTCAAACCGTAGAAGAGCGTCTCATCGAAGATACGCGCAAATAGGATGCCATAGATGACGAGGGCAATGTTGTTGCCCACGAGCATCGTCGAGACGAAATTGTTGGGGTGATGGTAGAACAGGGTGATTGCTTTCTGCGACAAGCCATTCTTCTCCTTATCCATCTCCGCCAGAAGTCGGTTGCTCGACACGAAGGCAATCTCCATGCCTGAGAAGAAGGCAGAGAAAAGCATGGAGGCCAAAAGACCTACGATGAGCGACGTCATTGTAAGCTCCTCCTATGTTTTTGAGTCTGCGGACGCAAGACGGGCTCAGGCATCGCCGTCGTATCAGCAGGTGCATCGGGATTCTGCTGCGTCTCGTCCTTGTTCTCACCCGTCATATCTTCCTTGACGAAGGAGCCTTTGGAGTTGGATACGGTATAGTGACGCATCTGCTCGTCGCTGAGGAAGTAAGTGCCTTCCATCGTGCGCTCAGGCGTGATAAGCTTAGAATAGACATTGGAGTAGAGCTCATGACGTATTCCGTCCCAGAACAGTTCCTCGCTCTGGTAGATCAAGCCATTGACATTGCGAATGCGCACACGGCCGCGGAGGTGCCATAGCTTCTGTTGGTCAAAATACCAGGCGCTATCTGCCTGCACATACGCCTGCAACTTGAACTTCTCGTCGAACTGTTCGAAGAAGACGCCCTTCTCAAAGGTCCAGCGCGAAGGCACCTTGATGGTGTTGACATCCCATCGCTCAGTGACGATGCGATACTTGATGACGCCAGAGTCGCTGATCAGCGTATTAACGCCATAGGAGGTCATCATCGACACGGAGTCACGGTCGTAGATAGCAGGGGCGGTATGCTCCTTTGCTTCGTTGCAGGACAGCAACAAGGCGACGGCAAGGGCGACAAGAGTTACTCTACCTTCCATTTTGCGAACCATCTCTCGTTGAAAGTGATTCCGACATTGATGCGGAACGAATTCTCTGTGATGAGGTTATCAGCCGAACGACGCGACCACTGGGCACTGATATTGAGCATCGAGCGGTTGTTGATGTTGTTCAGGATGGGGATACCAAAACCAATGCTGGCATGATACTCGGTAGGTCCCTTCTGCCCATTAATATTATAATAAGGTGTAGTCATGCCTGCACCGATACGATAGCGGACATGCTGGAGATACTTGCGCCCATTGGGATTGGGCGTCCACTCAGCACCTACATTCACCTTCTGGCAATCGCGCAGCAGACCTTTACGCATGACATAATCGGCAGTACCGTCTTCGTCCCTCACATAGTCTGGATACTGTAGTCCTCCCCAGTGCTGCATCTGGAAGTCGGCACCAACGCGCAACGTCTTGCCGTGATTGTAGGCCATACCGACGGTCCACATCGTGGCCAGCTCCATATCGCTGCCTGCGGAATAGGACGTCGTATCAGACTTATTGATGGCCGTATTGCGATGGATAATCAGACAGGTAGGGTCGCCCTTGAACTTATGTCCTGGGGAGAATGTGGCGCCAAGCACGAGCTGGTCGTTCTTGTTAATCGGGAACTCCGCCTGCGCACCAATGTCGAGCTTAAAGCTGCTCATCGAGGCCTGATACTGCTTGGAGAGCGTATTGATATCGGAACTGCTGCTCGTAGTAATGTTCATGTCATAATCGCCCCAGAGGTAGGACAAGTTAAAGCCGACACTGAGGGGCTTGAAGATGCGCCAGCCTGCTCCAAGATAGAGCTGAGACATACCGCCATTACCGTTGTGGGTCGTCGTAATCGTAGTCTGGACATCATCGAAGCGTTCCTTTGAGGAGTAGCTGTAACCAATATTCGAGAAAGGCATGATACCGAAGCTCACACCAAAGTTACGTGTTACACGGAAGAGTCCCATCACATAGTCGAAGCCGCCGTTCTTGCCATTGAGCTTCGTACCACCCTCCTTAAAGCGGGTGTACTGGCCGGAGAGACCGCCGTCGAAGAGGAATGTCAGCGAATCGACTGCAGAATAGGAGGCAGGATTGGCGGGATTGACCTCGTTTCCCTTGCGGAAACCCTGGGCCACGCCACTCATACCTTTATTAAACCCTACACTCTGGTCGGTGAGGTCGCCGTAGCCATATTGGCTGTAGGGGGAGTTGGTGCCCTGTGCATAGACACCAGTCGCTGCCATTGCCGACAAGGCGAGGCAACAGAGGAATTTATTCATATTTTGCGCTTTATTTCTATAGAAATTCATTTCAGCGTGCAAAATTATTGAAAAAAAATGGAATAAAACGCTTTTTACTGCAAAATATAAAGTATTTTTGCATCGTGAAACAAAAAAATAACATTTTTAGGAGATTCTGCCTCGCTCTCCTGGCAATTATGACTGTTGGCGAAGTGATGGCAGACAAGGAATTCAAAGAGGACTATCTGGCACAGTTCGATTCTGTCGAGGTGAGTCTGCTGACTTGTTCGCCCCATGAGGAGATCTACAGTCTCTACGGGCATAGTGCCCTGCGCTTGCATGACCTGAGGGCGGAACGGAATGTGGATATCGTGTACAACTGGGGGCTCTTCAACTTCCAGAAACCATATTTCGTGCTGCGCTTCGTGTTCGGACTGACAGATTACGAGGTGGGCGGCTTCCCCTACCCACTCTTCATCGAGGAGTACAAATATGTAGGCAGCGGCGTGACTGAGCAGGTACTCAACCTCACCAATACCGAGAAAGGCAGACTCTGCGAAGCACTGAAAGAGAATCTGAAACCTGAAAACCGCGTCTATCGCTATAATTACTTCTACGACAACTGTTCGACACGCCCCCGTGACATCGTCGAGCGCAGCATCGAGGGAAAGATAGAATACCAGGCGCGTGACGACTATCAGCCCAGTTATAGAGAAATGGTGCGCGTATGTACCCGCAATCACCCCTGGGCAACCTTCGGCAACGACATCCTGCTGGGCTTGAAGGCAGACTTCAAGACGAACCTGCGCGAACAGGAGTTCCTGCCAGACAACCTGCTCTATGACTTCGATCATGCCCAGATCTATAACGACGGCAGCTATCGGCCGCTGGTGAAAGAACGGCGCATCGCCTTGCAGAGCGGTATTCAGACCATCGAGAAGGACTTTCCGCTGACACCGATGGAATGCGCCCTGATTCTGCTGGGGCTCTCGCTACTCATCCTCGTCTGGGAATGGCGGTGCAAGAAGACGGTCGCAGTCTGGGACACGCTACTGATGCTCCTGCAGGGACTGGCTGGATGCGTGCTCTTCGTGATGATCTTCTCGCAGCATCCAACCACCAGTATAAATCTGCAACTGCTGTTGCTGAACCCGCTGTCCCTGGGCTTCATCTATAGTATAGTCAGAGGGCGCAAAAGCCGCTGGTGGGGCATACAGGTCATACTGATAGGCTGCTTCCTGGCGGGGAGTATCCTCCAGAACTATGCCGAGGGAATGCTGATTCTGGCATTATGTTTGCTGTTACGTAGTAGTATTCATCTCATTTTAGACAAGAAAAAGGCGTGAGAAACCGTTATCTATATATCACCCTGCTGGCAGTACTCGGATGGAATGTCGAAACACAGGGACAGACAGGCAACAGGCAAGTGCCGCGACTGGTGGTGAACATCACTATCGACCAATTGCGCAGCGACTATCTGGAGGTCTTTGCACCACGTTATGGCAACGATGGTTTCAAACGGCTGACAGAACAGGGCGTAGTGTTCGCAGGCGCCTATCCATTCGACCATCCTGACAGGGCCTCAGCCATCTCAACGATACTCACTGGCACTACACCTTTCTATCATGGAATCGTGGGGGTACAATGGATGGACAGAACCAGTCTGAGACCTGTACGCTGTACAGAACAGGTACTGAAACCTGGTATTGCCAGTCCTGATAATCTGATGGTCTCCACCTTTGGTGACGAGCTGAAGGTGAACACCAATGGACAAGCGAAAATATTTGCTATTGCACCTTATCAGGACATGGCCGTACTTTCTGCGGGACACGCAGCAGACAATGCTTGTTGGATGGACGAGCGGACCGGGCAGTGGATTACATCACAGTATTACGCGAACAACACACCAAATTGGATACTGAGTTTCAACGAATTAAAAAGACTCGAAAATATATCCAGAAAGTACATTTGGAGGCCACTTGACGCACCTCAGGGGCGAGCTGACTTCGAACATGTAATGAAGGGAGAAAGCGGTTATCGGCAGTACCTCAAATCCGCTTTAATAAATTCGGACATTACAGAACTCGCCCTGCAGAGTGTTACCAACCTCAAGCTAGGCTCTGACAGCATCACAGACCTGCTTTGTCTGAATTACTATGCCGGCCTCTACGAGCACAAGCCTATGACAGATTGTCAGTCGGAACAGGAAGACACCTATCTGCGTTTGGACCGCGAACTTGGAAAGTTTATCTCCGCCCTCGAACAGAAACTCGGCAAAGAGAACGTGCTGTTCGTCGTGACCAGTACCGGCGAGGTCGAGACGGATGCCACCGACTATGACAAGTACCGCATTCCTACAGGCACTTTCTATATCAATCGTGCTGCCAACCTGCTGAACATGTACTTCAGCGCCCAATGGGGACAGGCACGCTATATCGAGACCAGCTACGACAATCAGCTTTTCGTGAACCACAAATTGCTGGAACAGAAGCGTTTGGACAAAACGGAGTTCTTCACGCGTTCCCAAGCGTTCCTGTCAGAAATGGCTGGCGTGAAGAGCGTTTACACCAGCATACAACTACAGAATGCCCATAACGACCATCTCCTGCGGATGCGAAACAGCTTTTCGCCCCAGCGATGCGGCGATATCATCATCGAGGTAGCACCAGGTTGGCGCCTGCAACATGAAGATACCGGCAGCAACCGTCTGTCGCAGGCCTCGGTAGTTCTCTTTCCCGTTGTTTTCTATGGCAACGGCCTTCAGCCAAAGCACGTCAAGGGCACCATTACCACAGACCGGATAGCCCCCACCCTTGCCAAAGCTATCCGCATCAGGGCCCCCAATGCATGCAGTGCAGAACCATTGTTCTGACAAAAAAGAATAAATTCTTTTATCTTTCGCTCTTTTTTCGGCGTTTTTACGAGAATTTTGGAAAATTTTGAGTAACTTTGCACCCAATTTGTAATAAATGAGGTGTAAAAAGACCAATTTAGTCAATAATAAAACAAAAAATACAATGAATTTCAACAAGTTTTTAAAGTCGCTGTTCGGTGATAAGTCCACCCGCGACATGAAGTTAATCCAGCCGCTGGTGGAGAAAGTGAAAGCCGTCTCACCAGAGATTGAGAAATTGGACAACGACGCGTTGCGTCAGCGCACCAAGGCCATTCAGCACCAGGTTCAGGATTCTGCTAAGGAGCAGAAAACCCGTATTGAAGAACTGAAGGGCACCATCGAGAGCACCCCCATCGACGAGCGTGCAGACATCTTTGCACAGATTGACAAGATTGAGAAGGAAGTGCTCGACATTTACGAGAAAGCACTCGACGAGGTGATGCCTGAGGTGTTTGCCATCGTGAAAGAGACCGCCAAGCGTTTTGCCCAGAACGAGGAGACCATTGTGACTGCCACAGACTTCGACCGTGAACTGGCAGGTGACCCGAAGAAAGACTTCATCACTATCGACGGTGACAAAGCCATCTACCATAACCATTGGACTGCTGGCGGTAACGATCTGAAATGGGAGATGATCCACTACGACGTACAGTTGTTCGGTGGTGTCGTACTGCATCAGGGGAAAATCGCCGAGATGGCTACTGGTGAAGGTAAGACCCTCGTGGCTACCCTGCCCGTGTTCCTGAACGCCCTTACAGGTAACGGTGTACACGTGGTAACGGTGAACGACTATCTGGCCAAGCGTGACTCGGAGTGGATGGGGCCGCTCTATATGTTCCACGGACTCTCCGTCGATTGTATCGACAAGCACCAGCCTAACTCAATGGCCCGCCGCAAGGCTTATCAGGCTGATATCACCTTCGGTACGAACAACGAGTTTGGTTTCGACTATCTGCGTGACAATATGGCTATCTCGCCTGCCGACCTTGTGCAGCGCTCACATAACTACGCCATCGTCGACGAGGTGGACTCCGTGTTGATCGATGATGCCCGCACACCATTAATCATCTCTGGTCCCATCCCCAAGGGCGATGACCAGATGTTCGAGGAATACCAGCCACTGGTGGAAAAACTCGTCGGCGTACAGCGCCAACTGGCCACCCAATATCTTGCAGATGCCAAGTCACTGATCAATGCTGGTAACCAGCTGATAGAGGCAGGAAACAAGAAAGAAGGTCAGGAAAAGCTCGACGCAGGTTTCCTATCGCTCTACCGTTCTCACAAGGCCATGCCAAAGAACAAGCCCCTCATCAAATTCCTCTCAGAGGAAGGTATCAAGAGTGGTATGCAGGCTACAGAGAACATCTATATGGAGAACAACAACCGCCGTATGCCGGAATGCGTGGAGCCTCTGTACTTCGTGGTCGATGAGAAACTGAACAGCTGTGACCTGACGGATAAGGGTACTGCCTGGCTGGCCAAGCAGGTGAACGACAATGAACTCTTCGTATTGCCAGACATCACATCTGAACTCTCTGCCCTTGAGGCTGAGACTGGCCTCACCGATCAGGAGCGTCTCGACAAGAAAGACGAGTTGCTGAACCACTATGCCGTCCAGTCGGAACGCGTACATACCCTCCAGCAATTGCTGAAGGCCTACTGTATGTTTAATAAGGACGACGAGTACGTCGTGATCGACGGTGAGGTGAAGATTGTCGATGAGCAGACGGGCCGTATCATGGAAGGCCGACGCTGGAGTGACGGTCTGCATCAGGCTGTGGAGGCCAAGGAGCACGTGAAGGTGGAGGCTGCCACACAGACCTTTGCTACCATCACCCTGCAGAACTACTTCCGTATGTACCACAAACTGGCAGGTATGACGGGTACTGCCTCAACAGAGGCTGGTGAGTTCTGGGATATCTACAAACTCGACGTGGTGGAGATTCCTACGAATCGTCCCGTGATCCGTAATGACCAAGACGACCGCGTCTATAAGACTGCTCGCGAGAAATACAACGCTGTCATCGAGGAGATCGTGAAGATGCGTGAGAGCGGACGTCCGACACTGGTGGGTACAACCTCAGTCGAAATCTCTGAGTTGCTCTCGAAGATGCTCTCGATGCGTAAGATACCACATCAGGTGCTGAACGCTAAGTTGCACCAGAAGGAGGCAGACATCGTGGCACTCGCTGGACAATCTACCAACGGATTGGGAGCAGTGACCATCGCTACCAATATGGCGGGACGTGGTACGGATATCAAGCTGTCGCCCGAGGTAAAGGCTGCCGGTGGTCTGGCCATCATCGGTACAGAGCGCCATGAGAGCCGTCGTGTTGACCGTCAGTTGCGTGGTCGTGCAGGTCGTCAGGGTGACCCGGGTTCTTCTGTATTCTATGTTTCACTGGAAGACAAGCTGATGCGTCTGTTCGCCTCTGAGCGTATCGCAAACGTGATGGATAAGCTCGGCTTCAAAGACGGCGAGATGATTGAGAGCCCGATGATCTCGAAGAGTATTGAACGTGCTCAGAAGAAGGTTGAGGAGAACAACTTCGGTATCCGTAAGCGTCTGATTGAGTACGACGACGTGATGAATAAGCAGCGTACCGTCATCTATGAAAAGCGCCGCCACGCCCTGATGGGAGAACGTATCGGTATGGATATCGCCAACATCATCTGGGACCGCGTCGTAAACATCATCGAGAATACAGCCGATTACGAGAGTTGCAAGGAGGAGTTCCTGCATGTGCTCTCAATGGAGGTGCCCTTCACGAATGAGGAATATATCAACCAACCACGCGAACAACTGACGGAGAACGCCTTCCAGGCTGCCATCGGCAACTTCAATCGTCGCACGGAACGCATCCAGACTGTGGCTAACCCCATCATCAAACAGGTTTATGAGACTCAAGGACAGCTCTATGAGCGTATCATGGTGCCCCTGACTGACGGACGCAGGATGTACAACATCCCCTGTAACCTCAAGGAGGCATACGAGACAGAGTCTAAGTCGGTGGTTAAGGAGTTCGAGAAGAGCATCCTGCTGCATATCATCGACGACTCCTGGAAGGAGAACCTACGTCAGCTCGACGAGCTGAAGCACTCTGTGCAGAACGCCAGCTACGAACAGAAAGACCCGTTACTGATCTTCAAGCTCGAGAGTGCAAAAGTATGGGATGATATGATCAATGAGATGTACAACCGTATCTGTTCAATTCTGACCCGCGCTCAGATTCCTGAGATGCAGCAGCAGGTGCAGGAGGCTGCTCCAGAGCAGCATACTCAGCGCCAGCAATACGTGGAAAGCAAGCAGAACGTTGGTGAGGAACAGCTCGTCGATAAGAACCAGCAAGCTGCAGCCCAACATGACACGCGTGCCCAGCAGCCCCGCACCCCGATTACGAAGGACAAGCTGCCAGGACGTAATGATCCCTGCCCATGTGGATCTGGCAAAAAGTTCAAGAACTGTCACGGTAAAGGGATTGTTTAGTGAAGAGTTATGATTACGTTAAGCAATTTGAAGAAACAGTTTGGCGAGACCATTGCCTGCGATATCCCCGAGTTGACCATCAACGACGGGGATATCCTCGGACTGGTAGGTAACAACGGTGCAGGTAAGACAACCCTGTTCAGAATGTTACTCGACCTGCTGAAGCCCGACGAAGGCGAGGTGACACTCGACGGTGTCAACCCAGCACTCTCGGAGAATTGGAAGGCTACAACTGGTGCCTATATTGACGAAGGGTTCCTTATCGACTTTCTGACGCCAGAGGAGTATTTTGCCTTCATTGGTAAGATCACTGACATGACGCAGGAAGAAGTCGATGAACGTCTGAAGGACTTCGAGCGTCTGGCTGGCGGTGAGGTTTTCGGACAGAAAAAACTGATACGCAACCTCTCTGCCGGTAACAAGCAGAAGGTGGGAATCATTTCGGCCCTCTTCAATCGTCCTAAGCTAGTCATCCTCGACGAGCCCTTCAATTTCCTCGACCCCTCGAGTCAAAATATCTTAAAGCACGAACTGACGGCCTATGCCCAACAGACAGGTGCCACCATCCTGGTGTCGAGCCATAACCTGTTGCATACGATTGAAATATCCACACGCATCGCACTGATGGAAAAAGGGCATATCATCCGAGATATCACCTCAGTGGACGAGAGTTCAAAAAAAGATCTGGAGAACTACTTTGACAGAGACTGAGATAACCTATCCTTATTATTAGGTATTTTGGACGGCAAGTGACATCTTGCAACTTAATTGCACATATTTTTTTGTATCTTTGCAGTCGATTAAAAACAGTATGAAATGAAACTCTCAGAACTGAACACAGGTGACAATGGTATCATTGTAAAGGTACAAGGACACGGCGGATTCCGTAAACGTATCATCGAGATGGGATTCGTCAAGGGTAAGAAAGTGGAGGTGTTACTGAACGCTCCGCTACAGGATCCCGTAAAATACAAGTTGATGGGCTACGAGGTCTCGCTGCGTCATCAGGAGGCAGATATGATTGAGGTCATCACTGAGGAAGAGGCCCATCGTTTGAAAGAACAACAGACTGCCGTCCAATTGTCCATCAATGAGGAAGAGCACCAGGACGACTACCTACAGCATATCGCCCTCCAGCAACGCCGAACCATCAATGTGGCACTCGTCGGCAACCCCAACTGTGGTAAAACGTCTCTCTTCAACTATGCCAGTGGTGCCCATGGTCATGTGGGTAACTACAGCGGTGTAACCGTAGATGCTTCGGAGGCTCATGCCTCATTCTTCGGCTATGAATTCAATCTCGTCGATCTGCCAGGCACCTACTCTCTCTCCTGCTATTCACCAGAGGAGCTATACGTCAGAGAGCACCTGACGGAGAAGACCCCTGATATCGTCATCAACATCATCGACGCAAGTAATCTGGAGCGTAACCTCTACCTAACCACCCAACTCGTGGATATGAATGTCAGGATGGTCTGCGCACTGAATATGTACGATGAGTTCGAACGACGCGGCGACGACATAAATCTCAATACCCTGAGTACACTCTTCGGCATGCCGATGGTTCCCACCTCGTTCAAGAGTGGCAGGGGAGTCAAGGAACTGTTCAAGGCCGTCATTCAGGTCTATGAAAATACCAGCAAGACTTCGCGTCACCTGCATATCAACTATGGCCATGAAATCGAAGACGGTATCGCCCATATCCAGCAATACTTGAAGGCCGACGAGCATATCCGCCAGCGCTACTCTACACGTTATCTGGCCATCAAGATGCTGGAGAACGACTCCCACGTAATTGACTACGTGGAACAGCACATGGCAGGGGAGCAACGATCAGAAGAGCGCAAGTTGTTGATGGCAGCTCGTGTGAAAGCAGCTGCCCGTGTGCTGGAAGAGACGAAGACAGATGCAGAGACCGCCATCATGGACGCCAAATACGGTTTCATCCACGGTGCCCTAAAAGAGGCGGGCTATAAGACAGGCTCGAAGGAAGACACCTATCATACGACGCACGTCATTGACAACGTACTATCGAACAAGTACTTCGGTTTCCCCATCTTCTTCTTGTTGCTCTACATTATGTTCGAGACCACCTTCTCACTAGGTCAGTACCCCATGGACTGGATTGAAGAAGGTGTTACATGGTTGGGCGACAAAGTCAGTGAAACTATGCCAGAAGGACCGCTGAAGGCGATGCTTGTAGATGGTGTCATCGGCGGCGTTGGATCCGTCATCATATTCCTGCCACAGATTCTCATCCTCTACTTTTTCATCTCACTGATGGAGGACTCAGGCTATATGGCCAGAGCTGCCTTTATTATGGATAAGCTGATGCATAAGATGGGACTTCACGGTAAGTCATTTATCCCCTTGATTATGGGCTTCGGCTGCAATGTACCAGCAGTGATGGCCACACGTACCATCGAGAGCCGTCGCTCACGGATTATCACGATGATGATCCTGCCCTTCATGTCGTGCTCTGCCCGTCTGCCTATCTATATCATGATTGCTGGTACTTTCTTCTCACTACAATATCGCTCATGGGTGATGCTATCACTATATGCGGCGGGCATCCTCATGGCTGTTATCATCAGTAAAATATTCTCTTCACTGGTCATCAAGGGCGAAGACACACCATTCGTAATGGAACTTCCCCCCTACCGTTGGCCAACACCCAAGGCCATCTGGCGACACACTTGGGAAAAGGGTAAGGAATATCTGAAGAAAATGGGTGGTATCATCCTCGTGGCCTCCGTAATCGTATGGGCACTTGGCTATTTCCCACACAATGAGGAACTATCGCAAGAACAGCAACAAGAACAGAGCTATATCGGTCGGATGGGCAAGGCGATAGAACCCATCTTCATGCCACAAGGTTTTAATTGGAAACTTGATGTATCACTGATAGCGGGCGTAGGTGCTAAGGAGATTGTCGCCTCGACCATCGGCGTGCTTTATAGCGGTGATGACTCTTTCGGCGATGATGAGGACTTCAGCAGCGATAACGAGAAATATACACATCTGCGCCTGTTGATGATGAAGGAAGGCATCACACCACTGGCTGCCTACGCGTACCTTATATTTATATTGCTCTACTTCCCCTGTATCGCGACGATTGCCGCCATCAAGAACGAAACTGGCTCCTGGCGCTGGGCACTCTTCGCTGCCTGTTATACCACAGTTATAGCCTGGGGTATCAGTGCATTGGTGTATCGTTTGGGGATGCTCTTCACATAAACATACCGCAGATGGAGAAAATCATATTGGGCATCGACCCTGGAACGAACCTCATGGGCTACGGATTGCTGAAAGTGGTAGATGGAAAAGCCCAGATGATCACGATGGGAGTGATTGACCTGCGTAAGTTTCCAGATGCCTATATGAAACTGGGGCATATCTTCGAACGTGTAACGGGTATCATAGACGGTTATCTGCCTGATGAGATGGCTATCGAGGCGCCGTTCTTCGGTAAGAACGTGCAATCGATGCTGAAGTTAGGTCGTGCCCAAGGTACTGCTATCGCGGCAGCCATCCATCACGGTGTTCCCATCCATGAATATGCACCCATGAAGATCAAGATGGCTCTGACGGGTAACGGCTCGGCCTCGAAGGAACAAGTGGCTGGTATGCTGCAACGGCTGTTGAAGATTCCCAACGAGGAGATGGGAAAGTTCATGGATGCAACGGATGCACTGGCAGCTGCCTATTGTCACTACCTACAGATAGGGCGCCCCGAAAGCGAGGTGAAGTACCGTGGCTGGAAGGATTTTATCAACAAGAACCAAAACAAAGTATCAAAACGAAAAACGAAAGATGACGACAATCAAAATAAGTAATGCACGTGCGAGGAAACCCGAGTGGTCGATGGCAGAACCCGTTGACTTCACGATGGAAGAAGGTGAGCATATAGCCATCATTGGTCGTAACGGCTCAGGAAAATCGATGTTTGTAGATATTTTGACGGGGCGCCATCCTGCATTCCCCGATATGGTGGAGTATGGTTTCGACGAGCCGTATAACAATCTGAAGCATATCACCTTCCGCGATACTTACGGAGGCGATAACGATAGGACATATTTCCTGCAACAGCGCTGGAACCAGATGGAAATCGACGAGGAGACGCCCACCGTTGGGAGCAAACTCGAGCAAGCTTATAAGATGGCTGGCGAGGACACGCCAGAGCGTCGCGCCCTGCAACAGCATATCTATGAACTGTTTCAGTTGAAGCAGTTACTTGATAAATACATCATCCTCTTGTCAAGCGGAGAACTGAGGAAATACAAGTTAGCCTCATCGCTGTTTACTAATCCAAAGGTACTCATTATGGAGAACCCGTTTATCGGACTGGATGCCCAGACAAGAGACCAGCTGAAGGAGCTGATGAGGACACTAACCGAGGAACAGGGATTGCAAATCATATTGGTGCTTGCTAAAACAGACGAGATCCCAGAGTTTATCACGCATATTGTGGAAGTATGCGAGATGAAGGTGAAGGACAAAGTGCTACGTGAAGAATGGCTCACAAGGGCAGAAAGGGATCATTCCCTTGACCATTCGGTTGCAAACGCTCCACAACCAGAGAAAAGACAAAGCCCCGAGGATTCACTAAATACGACAGAAGTCATTCATTTTAATAAGGTGACGATACGATATGGGGCAAGAACCATTCTGAAAGATCTTGACTGGACTGTGAAACAGGGAGAACACTGGGCACTATCAGGGCAAAACGGCTCAGGCAAATCGACCCTACTATCATTGGTCTGTGCTGACAATCCCCAAAGCTATGCCTGTGACATCTCGTTGTTCGGACATAAGCGAGGCAGTGGAGAGAGTATCTGGGACATCAAGCGACATATCGGCTATGTATCGCCAGAGATGCACCGCAGCTATAAGCAGAATATCCCCGCTATCCAGATTGTGGCGAGTGGACTGAAAGATACCGTAGGACTCTACGTCAGACCGAACGAAGCAGAGAAAGTACAATGCCGCAAATGGCTTACCAACTTCGGCGTCGGTCATCTGGCAGACAGGAAATTCCTTGAGATATCGAGTGGAGAGCAACGACTGGTACTTTTGGCACGCGCCTTCGTGAAAGAACCTGACCTACTGATACTTGACGAACCGCTACACGGTCTCGATGACGCCAACCGCAGAATGGTAAAAGACCTTGTGGATGACTATTGTCAAGATCCGTCGAAAACTCTCATCTACGTGACACACTACCAAGAAGAGCTGCCACGCTGCATCGATCACTCTATCTATCTGGAACGACACTAAAGGAAAAGGCTCCTCTACGGGAGCCTTTATATGATTCTAACATAGCATTATTTACTTTCCATCCATCAACGCTGCTGTACGCACACGCGAGAGTGTCTCGGGAGTCATCTGCAGGTAGCTCGCGATATACACCAATGGCGCACGAAGCACCAACTGTGGCTGATTCTTCACCAATCGCTGGTAACGATCCTGTGCACTCTCGAAACGAAGCATATCTGCATGATGTTGGCTCAAAATCAGCGACTCTTCCAAAATCTTACGATAGAGAATCTGGATGTTGACACTCTTCATAGCCACAGCCTCCAGGTCTGCTTTTGGCAAAGCTATCAAAATAGTTGGCTCCAAGGCCTTGATCTGCAGTTTAGTGGGCTGTTCACGAAACAGGCTCTCGATACACATCACGATATTATTCTCCGTCGCCATGTACTCAGTGAGTTCCTTGTCATTCTTAAAATAGAACTGCCGGACTAATCCCTTCACCACCCAATATATGTTGGTGCAGGTCTCTCCTTCTTTCAGGATAAATTCGTTCTTTGCGAACTTCTGAGGCACGAGAATACTCTCAAGCATATCAAGTTCATCGTGAGTCATTGTACTGTAACGCCGGGCTAGTTCACGTGCCACGTCTCTGGTTGTAATGCCAATGTTAGCCATAATTGTTTTTCCTAAGGGCTTTAGTAATATTTAGATTTTCAATCGAGTTTCAAAACTGCAAGGAAGGCCTTCTGCGGCACTTCTACATTTCCTATCTGCTTCATGCGCTTCTTACCTCGTTTCTGTTTCTCAAGTAGTTTACGCTTTCGGCTCACATCACCACCATAGCACTTTGCTGTCACATCTTTACGTACCTGCTTCACCGTCTCTCGGGCAATAATCTTCGCACCAATGGCAGCCTGAATAGCAATATCAAACTGCTGTCGTGGAATCAGTTCTTTCAGCTTCTCACACATTCTCCGCCCAAAGGTAACCGCATTATCTTGATGCGTCAGTGTCGAAAGAGCATCAACAGGCTCGCCATTAAGCAGGATATCCAACTTTGCCAGTTTAGAAGGACGGAAACCATCAATATGATAGTCGAAGGAAGCGTAGCCCTTCGAAATGGACTTCAGCTTATCATAAAAGTCGATGACAATCTCACCGAGAGGTAACATGAAATGCAATTCAATACGGTTACCACTGACATACTGTTGGTCAATCAGTTCACCACGTTTGTCAAGGCAAAGGGTCATAATCGGTCCTATATAGTCGGCAGCCGTAATGATAGACGCACGAATATAGGGTTCCTCGATATGCTCAATCATTGTCTGATCGGGCAGACCGGAGGGATTATGCACTTCCTTGACTTCGCCCTGCTTGGTGTAGCACATATAGCTTACATTAGGCACGGTCGTAATCACATCCATGTCGAACTCACGGTCGAGACGTTCCTGGATAATCTCCATGTGGAGCAAACCAAGGAAACCACAACGGAAACCGAAACCCAGGGCTATCGACGACTCTGGCATGAATGTCAGAGATGCATCGTTCAACTGTAACTTCTCCAAAGAGGCACGCAAGTTTTCATAATCAGTCGGATCAATGGGATAGACACCGGCAAAAACCATCGGTTTCACCTCTTGGAAACCTTCAATAGCCGAAGTACAAGGATTGGCCACCTGCGTAATCGTATCTCCGACCTTGACCTCTTTCGAGTTCTTGATACCACTGATAATATACCCCACGTCACCAGTACGCAACTCCTTACGGGGAATCATATCCATCTTCAGAACGCCAATCTCATCGGCATCGTATTCCATGCCGGTATTGAAGAACTTCACATGGTCGCCCGTACGAATCACACCATTGGTGATCTTAAAATAAGCAATAATACCACGGAAAGAGTTGAACACCGAGTCGAAGATCAAGGCCTGAAGAGGTGCCTTCTCGTCACCCTCTGGGTGTGGAATTTTCTCAACCACAGCATTCAGTATCTCCTCTACGCCCTCACCTGTCTTACCTGAAGCACGAATGATCTCTGAACGATCGCAGCCTATCAACTCAACGATTTCGTCTTCTACCTCATCTGGCATCGCTGAAGGCATGTCAATCTTATTAATTACAGGGATAATCTCCAAGTTATGGTCGATGGCCATATAGAGATTGGAGATGGTTTGTGCCTGAACGCCCTGCGTGGCATCAACCACCAACAAGGCACCCTCACAGGCTGCTATCGAACGGCTAACCTCATAAGAGAAGTCGACATGACCCGGAGTATCAATTAGGTTCAAAATATAGGTTTCACCTTGATAGTTGTATTCCATTTGGATGGCGTGACTCTTGATGGTAATACCACGTTCACGCTCCAAATCCATATCATCAAGCATCTGCCCTTCGGTCACTTGAATAGTCTTAGTATATTCCAATAGTCGATCGGCCAGGGTACTCTTACCATGGTCAATATGCGCAATGATACAGAAGTTTCTTATATGATCCATCAATTATTCGCAATTTTACAATTTGCAAAGTTACAAAAAAAACAAAGAAAATCAGATATTTTTGCTTTTTTTTGTAACTTTGTACCCAAAAATAGCATTCGTTATGAAAAAGATTTGGACTTTTGCCGTATTTCTCTCCCTTTTAGCGGCCTGTCAGGAGTCGCTGGAGGATAAATGTGAACGGGAAGCAAAGGATTACACCCGCCGGAACTGTCCGATGAAGATGGACAACAACTCCATTCTCGACAGTCTGGTCTTTGAGCGTTCCACTCATACCATCCACTATTATTATACCCTAACTGGCTTTGCAGATCAGGACAGTATTCTGGAAAAGGTAAACGCCGTCGAGGTGCTGCGCGACGAAGTCAAGAACTCTACGGCACTCAGAATATATAAGGAGAACAAATTCAGGGTGGCCTATACCTACCATTCACAAAAAGATCCCAAAAAGATCAGGATGGAAGTGGTGTTCACTGAAAAGGATTATTAAAAAACTCTCCCTCGTGACTGAGGGAGAGATTTTATTTTGAATGTCTGGTAGTTGATTTACTCAGCAACTTCTTCAGGCTTCATATTGGTATAAACCGTCTGGACGTCATCGAAGTCCTCGAGTTTCTCCACCATCTTATCGATGGTCTCGCGCTGCTCAGGAGTCACGTCCTTCAGATCGTTGGGAATACGGGTGAACTCAGCACCTGTCACCTCAAAGCCATTCTCCTCAAGATGCTTCTGAATAGCACCGAACGAAGAAGGGTCACCATAGATCGTAATACTATTTTCCTCCTCATCCTCGTCATATTCATCTTCCACTCCATAGTCAATCAAATCGAGGATCATCTCATCCATATCCAAACCATCCTTCTTCTTGAAGGTGAAGACTGCCTTGTGATCAAAAAGGAACGACAATGAACCCTGAGTTCCGAGGTTACCATTGAATTTGTTGAAGACTGAACGCACATCGCCTACGGTACGAGTGGTATTATCCGTCAGTGTTTCCACGAAGATGGCAATACCATGAGGGCCATAACCCTCGTAGGTGACCTCCTTGTAGTCACTCTGGTCCTTGCCCATCGCGTTCTTGATGGCACGCTCAATGTTGTCTTTCGGCATGTTCTCACGCTTAGCATTGGCAATAATAGCACGCAATGCAGGATTGTTTTCGGGTTCTGGACCACCTGCCTTTACAGCAATAGCAATCTGTTTACCAATCTTTGTAAATGTTTTGGCCATGTGGCCCCATCGCTTCAGTTTTGTAGCCTTACGATATTCAAATGCTCTTCCCATATTGTAAAATTTAAAAATTCAAAAATTATCTGAGTTCTGCGTTGAGTTGCTTCTTGATATTGACGATGAGTTTCTGCATAATAGCATCGATCTGCTTGTCGCCCATTGTTTTCTCCTCATCCTGAAGGATGAAGTTCACTGCATACGACTTCTTGCCTGCAGGCAGTTTGTCCCCTTCATAGACATCAAAGAGTTCCACCTTCTTCAGAAGTTTCTTCTCCGTCTGACGGGCAATTTGCTCAATCTGGGCAAATTCTACACTGTTATCAACAAGCAAGGCGAGGTCGCGACTTACGGCCGGAAACTTGGAGATCTCAGTGTAAAGCACTTCGTTCTTCTTGATCACCTTCATCAGGACCGTCCAGTTCAGTTCTGCATAATAGACAGGATTATCGAGCCCAAACTGTTTCTGGAGCTTCTTAGAGATGATACCCATTTCCACGAGTTTCTTGCCACCACGATTCTCGATGGTCAGACCGCTGGAGAAGATGTCGTTTTCAGACTTCTTACGAACAGTCATATTCGGCTTTACACCAACACGACGCAAAATGTTCTCCACATAGGCACTCAGTTCGTAAAAGGTAGCATCCTCGTTCTTATGAGCCCACGAGCCTTCAACGCGTTTACCTGTCACCCATAGGGCCGCATGGTATTGTTCCTTGTAGGCTTGCATCGGATCATCGTCATTTTGTTTCTCTGGTGTGAAAGTATAAACATTACCGAACTCAAAGAATCGCAGATTCTGACGCTTGCGGTTCACATTGTGCTGGATGCTCTCCAAACCACCGAAAAGCAGTGTCTGGCGCATCACATTCAGATCCGTGGAAAGCGGATTCATGATTTTCACACAGTTGACCTCTGGATAGGTGTTGTATTCGGTATAATAGGCACCCTTTGTCAGGGAATTGTTCAGAATCTCATTGAACCCCTCACCTACAAGTTGTTCACTGACGGTGTTAGCTAGTTTATGCTTCTGATCTTCATCACCTTTAATGACAAGCGAACTCTTCAACTGCGTCGGGATCTCCACATTATTATAGCCATAGATTCGCAGGACATCTTCTACGACATCGCAAGGGCGCTGTACATCAACACGATATGCAGGAATCTCAAGTGTCAAAGCCTCGGCGGACTCACTAAGCACCTTCATCTCCAGACTCTCACAGATAGCCTTGATAGTCGTATGAGGGATCTCCTTACCCACAAGGTCGTGAACATACTTATAACTGAGTTCTACGACAGGGTTCTTCATCGGTTCGGGATAGACATCGCAGATTTCCATCGAAACCTTACCGCCAGCCAGTTCCTGACAAAGAATGGCAGCCTGCTGCAAGGCGTAGATGGTACCATTGGGATCGATACCACGCTCAAAACGGAAACTGGCATCAGTAGAGAGACCATGACGACGAGCACTCTTACGAATCCAAGTCGGATGAAAGTATGCACTCTCAAGCACCACATTCTTCGTGGTCTCGTAGGTACCACTACCCTTTCCCCCGAACACACCGGCGATACACATCGGATCCTCTGCGTTGCAGATAGCAAGATCACGCTCAGAGAGTTTATGTTCCACACCATCGAGCGTCTGGAATGGTGTACCATCAGGCATTGTCTTCACGACAATCTGATGTCCTTTCACCATATCGGCGTCAAAGCAATGCAAAGGTTGGCCATAGGCCATCATGATATAGTTAGTGATGTCCACAATATTATTAATGGGACGCAGTCCTATGGTTGTCAGCTTGTTCTTCAACCAGTCAGGACTCTCCTTTACATCACAATCGGTGATGCTTACACAAGCATAGCGCTTGCAAGCTTCCTGATTCTCAATCGTCACGTTGACAGGCAGGTCGTAGTTATCAACCTTAAATTTCGAACAATCAGGACGGTGCATCTTGGTCTCATAGCCATTACTCTTCAACCAAGCATAGAGGTCACGGGCAACCCCCCAATGACTCAGACCGTCTGCACGGTTCGCAGTGATATCCACCTCAATTAACCAGTCATTCTCCAAATGGTAATACTCAGCAGCAGGCATACCCACCACTGCATCTTCCGGGAGTACTATAATACCCGCATGAGATGTACCTATACCTATCTCATCCTCGGCACAGATCATGCCATTTGATTCGACACCACGAAGCTTGGATTTCTTAATTACGAATTCCTTGTCACCATCGTAGAGTACACACCCCAAATCAGCCACGATCACCTTCTGACCGGCAGCTACATTAGGTGCACCACACACGATCTGTGAAGGTTCACCCTTTCCTAAGTCAACCGTTGTTACATGCAGATGATCACTGTTTGGATGAGCCTCACAGGTAAGCACCTTACCTACATAGAGTCCCTTAAGACCGCCTTTTATACTCTGTACTTCTTCCAATGCGTCAACCTCAAGACCTGTCGATGTAAGGGCATCACACACCTGCTGCGCCGTCAGGTCGAAATCAACGTATTCCTTCAACCATTTGTAGGAAATATTCATTATACTGATTCTTTAGTAATTACTCAAAATTGAAATTTCGAGCGCAAAGGTACTAAAAAAACAGTATATACACAAATTTTTCCCTTAAAAACTACTCAATACATTTCATTAAGAAATCTACAGCGCCATTAATGCCAAACTTCCTGACGTCTATAGAGATGTCATAGTTGCGCGCATCTGTCCAGTCCTTTCCCGTGAAAGTCTTCGTGTATAGCTCACGACTATAGTCATTATCTACAACCATGGCAGCAGCATCACTCAAGCCCAGACCGTATTTCTCAGCAATCCTACGTTTCCGACAATCCTCTGACGAATGGATGAAGATCTTCAAAGCATTGGGATGATCGGCAAAGATATGGAAACCACAACGGCCAACCAATACACACGACTCCTGTTCGGCTATCTTCCGAATGGCAATAGCTTGTGCCTCGAATAGTGCATGGGAAGTCTCGTCATGCTCCTGACCATCGTATTCGGCCTTGTTCATATAGGTGCGATAGAAATTGGTAAAGTCGTCACGCCACAAAGGATTGCGTGCAGCTATACGCTCCATAGCATCCTCTACAACAGGAATACGCTTAGCCACCTCATTCAATATTTGTTTGTCGAGCAACTTAACACCCAGACGTCGGGCAATCTCTGCCCCAATCTCATGACCGCCAGTTCCGAACTGACGACTAATAGTAATCACAAATTGTTCTTCTCTGTTCATGGCGCTCCAAAAAGTTAGTTAAACAATATTTCATCGCAAAGATAAAAAAAAGATTTGGAAGTTCCAAATCTTTTCACATTATTTTTGCAAATAGGCAGCAACCATTTCCGCACATCGCTCACCATCGACGCCAGCAGATACAATTCCACCAGCATACCCAGCTCCCTCACCACAGGGGAAAAGTCCCTGAACACGAATATGCTGGAGGGTCTCATGGTCCCTGACAATACGTATCGGCGATGAGGTACGGGTCTCCACAGCGATCAGTGTTGCCTCATTGGTCAGGAACCCATGAGCCTGACGACCGAAAGTCTTAAATCCCTCTTGCAGACGAGAGGAAATAATCTTCGGCAACCAGAAGTGCAGTGGACTGGAAATCAGACCTGGAGCATACGATGACTTTGGCAAATCAAAACTCAGACGGCCGTTCACGAAGTCTGTCATACGTTGGGCAGGGGCTGTCTGCTGCCTATTCCCCTGTTGCCAGCACATCCGTTCCAACTGTTCCTGGAACCGCATCACCTTCAGCACGTCATCTCCTTCGATATCCTCCGGCCGGACCTCAACCACCATACCACTATTACTCCAGGCAGTACCACGGTTGGCAGGACTCATGCCGTTGACCACAATCTGCTCCTTGTCTGTCGCTGCCGGTATCACAAAGCCACCTGGGCACATACAGAAAGAATATACACCACGCCCTTCGACCTGAGTCACCATCGCATATTCTGCAGCCGGCAGGTATTTGCCGCGCCCCTGCTTGGAATGATATTGAATCTGGTCAATCAACTGAGAGGGATGTTCAAGTCGAACACCAACAGCAATACCCTTAGGTTCCATCTCTACCTTCGCTTCAGACAAATAGCGATAAACGTCTCTGGCAGAGTGGCCTGTAGCCAATATTACAGGACCAAGATATTCCTTTTCAATGCGTATGCCATTTACATTTTTTTCAGCAACGACACCAACCACTTGACAATTGGTTGGAGCATCCTTTTCATCTATCAACAGTCGTGTCATCTTCGTCTGAAAGTGCACTTCTCCACCGCTGTTGATGATCGTATGGCGTATGGCTTCGATAACCTTTGGTAACTTATCAGTTCCTATGTGGGGATGGGCATCTGCTAAGATGGCCATTGATGCCCCATGCTGACAGAATACATTCAGAATTTTATCCGTGTTGCCACGTTTCTTCGAACGTGTATAGAGCTTTCCGTCGGAATATGCACCAGCCCCACCCTCACCGAAGCAATAGTTACTCTCGCTATCCACCTTCTGAGTCCTAGTGATATTGGCTAAATCCAGCTTGCGATCATGAACATTCTTTCCACGTTCTAGAACAATAGGTCTCAGACCGAGCTCTATGAGTCTCAAGGCCGCAAACAACCCTCCAGGCCCAGCTCCCACAACAACCACCTGAGGACGGCCTTCAACATTTGGATAGTCCGTCTTCACATAGGCATCATCTTGAGGCAGTTCATTTACATAAACTCTCACCTTGAGATTGACGAAGATCTGCCGCTGACGGGCATCGACACTTCGTTTCAAAATTCGGACTCCATAGATTGTCCTTACGTCAAAGCCATACTCATCGGCTAGCCAAACCTTCAATCTGTCTTCCAGTGCCGCAACCTCGGGCACTACTCTGATCTGATATTCATTAACCATGCAGACACATTCCTTTTTGTTCAGTATTTAATATCCTCAAGAAATAGCGCATGACCTGGCATCGATTCACCGGCTTCAGTACGCCTTCCACTAGCCAAAACTTTACGGAACTCATCCAACGCCAAACGCCCCCGTCCTACTTCCACCAGAGTACCGACCACAGCACGTACCATGTTACGCAGAAAACGGTTCGCCGTGATTTCGAAATACCATTCTGAAGGTGATGTCTGATGCCACTCTGCCGACGTCACATGGCAGATAGTAGTCTTCACATCGGCACCACTCTTACAGAAAGTACCGAAATCTTCCCAGTCCATCAGCAAACGTGCTGCTTCGTTCATCTTTGCAAAGTCCAACGGATAGTGAATCTCACAGGAATAAGCCTTGCGAAAGGGATCCTTCACTGTATGTATATAATAATGATAGGTCCGGGAAGTAGCTGAAAAACGGGCATGAAGGTCATTACCCACCTGTTCTACCTTTTGAACGGCAATGTCGTATGGCAATAGCTTATTCAACTTATAGACCAATTGTGCACAATCGATTCCTTCTTCGGCCATAAAGGCTGACATTGTATCAAAATGAGCCACCATCATCCTAGCATGAACCCCAGCATCAGTCCGGCCAGCACCAGTAACAACAACATTCTCCCTAAGCAACAAAGAAAGAGCCTGTTGCAACCGTTCCTGAACAGAGTCGCCATTAGGCTGAATCTGCCAACCATGATAGCGTGTTCCGTCGTAGCTGAAAGTAATAAAAAAGCGTTGCATTACTATTGTATCTTATTTACTTTTTTTCATCCTTTATCTGAATACCAAAAGCCCCGACTCACGTTAGTGAATCAGGGCTCGGAAACAAAAGTGGCGGCCTCCTACTCTCCCGCATTGCATTGCAGTACCATCGGCGCAGGCGGGCTTAACTTCTCTGTTCGGAATGGGAAGAGGTGGGACCCCGCTGCAATAACCACCTGAATATCGTTGCAA